>WLWF01001786.1_pt1 | contig 16680 bp, 16 predicted proteins | sample 6718331 | NCBI WGS metagenome assembly WLWF01 (sample SAMN12718692, study PRJNA515312) | sponge metagenome | isolation source: marine sponge | host: Mycale hentscheli | place: New Zealand: South Island, Marlborough, Capsize Point | collected 2003-05-01
TATTTTAGCCATTATCCTATGTAAGTTCCAGGTTGTGTTATATTTCCTTGTTGTAATTGGTTATATTCATATGGTGTCATTTGAGATCCTTGGTATATTGTATCCATAGCAGTTTCATAATCAGTTGCTCTAGTAAGATCTCCTTGTTGAGAATATCTAGCTAAATCTTGAGCAGAAACTGCAGCCATTAAATCATTTGATGGGTATCCTACATCTATACCCATGATGCCGTCTTCTTGTGGTTGTATATCTTCACCAGCAAATCCTTGTGCTACGCCTTTATATGCTGCACTTTCATTAGCTCTTGCTCGATCAAGTCTATTTTGAGCCTCTGCCATTATTTGTGGCGAAGCACCTTCTGCGGCCATTTTAGCTAATTGAGCGTCATTCATTTCCATAGTCGATATATCTTGTATGCTTGTATTGCCCGCTGCTCCTGAAGGTAAAAATCTTTGTGGCACTTGTGATGCCGCTACTAATGATGATATATCATTTAAATTACTTTGATTTAATATGCCTCTTAAATCACTACCTCTTGCACTATCTACATTTCTTGCAGTGCTAGGCATATAACCTGCTGCCATTAATTGATCTATTTTAGCTTGTTGACCTGGAGTAAAGTCCATAGTTTTTTTAGTAAAATCACCAAAACCAATTTGATTGTAACCTCTGTCTTTTGCAGCAAATAATTTATCTAGTCTATTAACTTGTTGTCTGTCGTATCTTGCTTTTTCATATTGTGCTTGAGTTCTAGTAGTACCATCAGGATTTACACCTCTCATTCTTCTATTAAAACCTTTAAGTCCACCTCCTAAACTTCTAATTCCACCTGTTAATAAACCTAATCCAGGAATACCCATAAACATTCCAAGTGCACCCATTAATAAACCAGCTAATCCAGATCTTGGTTTAGGTCTTGATCCACCTTGGTAAGGAACAAATTTTGTGCCTAGTTGATTTGCTCTTATTGCATTATCATTATTTAATTTTTGTATAAATTGTAATTTACTTCTTGCTACATCTTGAGGTTTTACAGAAGTGACATAGGGTGTACTTGTTCTATAATTTAATCTATTGTCGTTAATGTCTGTAGGAGTTGTATCTCTGGGAGTTGTACTCGTAGTCCTAGATTTTGGACTTCCACTTTGTTTACTTCCACTACCTATAGTAGCTCCTCCTGCTGGTCCTTGATTACTTTTACTACTTGGTCCATAAGCATCATCACCACGATACCCAGGTCTTGAACCGTCCAAAGTTTTAGCAACTCTTTGACCTGTTTGATACATCTGTCTAGCTTGCTGTAAATTTGTAATAGCCATTATCGTCTTCCTCCAGCATGTATATCTAACCTAAAAGTGCCTAATTTCCAACTAGTATCTACTGCTGTGTTAGATATAGTAAGAGCTATAGCTCTACCTCTTGCACGTGTGTCTACTTTATCTGTACCAGATGTAATAGTAAATGGACCTAATGATGAACTAGCGGCAACATCGTTAGGATAATTTCTTAAATCTAATTGTACAATAGTGTTTCCTTGTTGTGCAATAAAGTCTGGTATAATTCTACTAACTCTCATTATGTTTTCACCATCACCTCTAAGGTCAGCCATGTTAGTTGCAGCTCCTCTAATAACTTTTTGTGTAATATCATAATCACCAGATGTAATATTTGCTGGTATGGCTGTTATTACTGCTCCAGCTTCTAATTGATTTACTCCTGTCTCATGTTCAAAGTAAGTTGTAATACCATCAGTGTTACCTGTTACATCAAATGATGAATCATCACCGGCGTTGTATTTTGTTCCATGTGGTAATCCAAATACAGCAGAATCTTCCCATGTAGTTCTTGGAAATAAATTACTGTCGTTTGTAAACCAAATAGGTCTTTTTGCTGTTGAATCTAAATAACTATATGTAACTGATCTATTAACTACGTTAGATGAAGAAGTACAATAGAACCAAGTAATCTCACCAAACAAGTTATTAATACCACAATAAACTAATTGATTAGATGTAGTATTTAAATCATCATAAACATAGTCTTCTACTAAACAATCCATAGATTCTAGTTTACCAGTATATCTAAAAAAACCATTATCAGACATCCAGTAAGCAGCACCATCTACTTCAACGGCTGCATTCATACCAATCAATCCACAGTTAGTACCCACTTGTTCAAATGCAAATGTAAACGGAGTTCCAACAAATCTCATAGTAAATAAAGACGTATCGGTCCAAATGTATATTGCATTTCTACCAAGTTTAGCACCCATGATCCGTGATCCAGCGGCCAGTCTTTGTGTACCAGCACTATTTTCTGCTGTTGGTGTGTAGTCATTAATATTTTCTTGAGAAGAAAATCTTATAAACATATCATCTTGTGTAGTTTTATCTCCAATAGTTTTTTCTGTACCAAAAAATACTAAGTGACGATCGGGAGTTGACACTAACATATCACGTGAAGCTGTTGGTGCACCTGATATAATCGTAGCTCTAGTTGCTGTTGCATTTAATGCATCACCATCCCATTCAAAACATTCTCCGTTATGAATTAAAGCTATAAGAGTTGTACCTAAATTGTCCAAGGACCATAAACCAGGATCTGTTACTTTATCTGTGTTGGCTGCAGGCGATCCCCAACCAGTCCATTGAGAAGTATTAGTAACTGTTACACCAGTTAAATGTGATGATCTAGTAGACCCTCTAGCTGCTCTTGTAATTCCTGTTAATTTTGTTCCTGTAATTCCTGTGTAAGATATTTCTTCAGCACCTATCTGTACATAATTAGTACCCGTTGTAGGAAAACCAGTTACACTTGCTAATGTTATTTCCGTAGCTGAACCATTATTACCATTAGTATCATCAGCTAACGCACCGCTTAATGTAGTTGTAGCTGAACCTAAAACACTTCCACCCCACAAAGCTATACCCCAACCAAAAGCTCCTATCTGTTCTGCTGGTCCTACGTGATAGTATTGATAATAAGTAATACCTCCAGAAGTAGTAGCTCCACTGCCTGTTTCATTACTAGGCATAGTAATTGTTATAGTGGTTGATGTTGGTACAGTTGTAACCATAAATTTTTTATCAGCAAAATCGGCAGCACCAAAATTAGAATTAGTAATAGCTGAAAAAGTACTTGCATCACCAAATAAAATTATGTCTCCTGCTTGAAAATTGTGAGGCGATGGAAAAGTAATAGTGACAGCTGGATCATTATTAGTTGTGCTAAAAGCATTTGTAATAGCTGTACCGCCTGGATTAACTAAAGGATGAATGTCATAATAAACTCCACCAGAATATACATATAAAATCCTGTTAGTTCCTATAGCTGCAAATTTTGTAGAAGCTGTGTTAACAAAATGATGTAATCCTCTTGCAACACCAGTAAGTTCTGACTCACCTAATTGTGTCCAACCACCTATTTTTTCAGGTGTACCATATCTAAAACGAACATTTGTCCCACCTGTCCATTGAGACTCTGCTCCTGTAGATGTAACCTGTTTATTGAATCCTGGTAAAAAACCTAGTTTTTGTAACATATAAAATCCTGTTTATTAGGTAGTATAGCAGATTGTGGGTGATTTCAATATGTTTTAAAGCAGAGGGAATCAGTGGTGGATCATCCCTCCGCAAGCTTATTGTATATATTATTTTTTAGGTATTGTAAAGCCTTTAAAATATGAAGGTAAACCTAACATAGGACGTTTGTCATATAAATTTTGTTTAGCGTCTTTACTTTTTAAATTATTGTAGTGTAAAAATACCTGTGCACAATCTTTACCTTCAAAAGGTTCTCGCCAATGTTCTAATTCACAACCAGAATAAATTAACATATCACCTGGCTCAAGACTAACTTTAACTCCAGCTTGACCTTCTTTACCTGTTGGATCTAAATATATTGGCCATGGCTGACCACCTAGATTTAACGTAGTAGATACTTCACATGAATATCTATCTTTATGTCTTGCTAAGATATCTCCTTTTTTATAAATTCTTGCATAGGAATAAGTAGGACTTAACTTTAGTCCAGTTTCTTTATTCATTTTATCATTTAATTGACCAAGTAAAGTTTCCATTACTAAATCACCATAATGTGAATAAGTATTAGGAACTTGCTCATCATTCCATACACCATACTCTGTGTTAAATGGTGACAAATATTTTTGATCAAATAAAAATCTTGCAGTTGTTCTTTTGTTTAAAAAATAAGTATAAACAAACTCTGATAATTCAGGTGATATTGCTGCTTTTAATACTTTATATTTATTTTTTTTAAACGACATTTAATACTCCTTTTGGTATTGCTTGGCAGTTCCAATGAATAAACCTAAATGGTTCAATTCCCATATCAACTATATATTGATGAGGCATATAGGACGGAAAAAATATTAATCGACCTGGTGCTGCTTTATAATGCACCTGTGACGATGCATAAGTTATTTTTGTTTTATCTTTTTCAGGTAAAAGATTCATTAAATTACCTGGTCTTGGATCTTCAAATAAAGGTAATGAAGTTTTGTTACTAGCTTTTAAAAAATAAAAACCAGACATGTGACCATTCCAATGTGTATGTAATGTATGGTGACCACCTCCACTTTTTGCAAATTCTTGTACCCACATTTCAGTAGTAAATAATTGATGACCACTCATATCAAAACCCATTTCTAAAAGTAAGTTATGACATGTTGCTCCAATATAATCTGTTAATCCTTTAAATTTAAGATCATTCATTAAAGTCGTTGAATGATAAACACTACCTAAATCACCTTTAGTTTTATTAATTTTATTACGTTTATTTATTTGAGACTGCATGTTTTTTCTAGCTTCATCAATATATTTATCGGAAGCTTTATTTATTTCATCAACAAATTCTGGTGCATCACCAAACCATATAGGACATTTAAAATATTCCTCCCTATTTAATTGTGTAGGGTAAGTTATTGGTTGTGGTTTTTTAATTCTTTTCTTTTTCTTTTTCATATCTTTCCTATTTAAATGGCCATCCAAGGTTCCAGATTACTAGACTATGTCTAATACCACTTTTGACCGGTTTAACTCTATGCCATACATCAGAAGGAAATACAACTAAAGAACCTTTAGATCTTATTTCTTTTAATACATGGGTATTTGCTTTTTTATCTGGATCATGATTTCTAAAATCAAATTCTAACTCCCCACCTTTATATTCTTTGTCATTAGACAAAGATAGTGTTACAGATAATTTTCTTTGTTTACCATGTGAAGTAAGCTCGTTTGGTTTATGGTAAGGTCTATCCCAACTATCACAATGCCAATCATAGTACTGGCCTTTTTTATATTTTGTAAATTGACAAGATTCAGAAAAACTCCATTCAAAATTCCAATTAGCATCTCTGTTAGCTTGATGTATGTAAGGATGAATTGCATTATAAATCCAACGTTCATTTAACCAAACGATATCTGAATCTCTTTTCTTTTTTAAATCTTGTACTTCTTTTTTATTTAATTTTTTATTACCATAGCCACCAGTTACAGCCATTTGATCTTGAATAGATTTTGCATAACGCACAATATCATCACATACATGATGAGGTATGGCATCTTTAAACCAGTAATAATAATTTTGTAATTGCATATGTCTTTATAAAGACAATATAAAATAATATTATGAAACTGTCAAGGTTCCTGAAACTGTAAAGACTGCAGTTTTTGTTGATCCTGGAGAGGGATTAACTGAGTTAGTTCCTGGAGTAACTGAAACTGTATTAGAATCAGGAAAGTTTATAATAATTCTTCCAGATCCACCAGCACCACCACCTGTTGCAGGAGTGCTTGGTCCACCTATTCCATAACCTGCTCCGGCACCACCACCTGTATTAGTATCACCTGACGTACCTTGTCTAAATACTTGAGGACTAGCTCCGGGTTGTCCTTCTCCACCACCACCACAACCTGGATTACCACCAGGACCTCCACATCTTGAAGCACCACCACCGCCACCAAATACTCCATTACTTCCACCATAAAAAGGTGTGCCTAATGCTCCCATAACGGGTTGAACATCTTTACCAGTACCTCCATTACCTCCAGAACCTGGTTGACCAGCTTGACCAACAGTGCCACCACCACCTCCACCGCCACCTGCTCTTGATGGCGCTACACCTGCTCCACCAACATTACCAAATCCATATGTTCCTGAATCTCCTCCTTGAGATGCTTGAGTAGTTCCACCACCAGAACCAGTACCTTGTCCATAACCTCCACCACCAGAACCTCCAGGTTGACCATCTGCTTGTAAACAAGATCCTCCGGAAGTACCACCACCTACAGCTGTTAATTTATTTGGATTTGATGAACATCCAACAAAACTACTTGTTCCAGGATTACCTAAAGTATTCCAACCTACTGCTGCTCCACCAGCACCTATTGTAATTGGAATTGCAGATCCTGATTCACCACAAAACGTTGCAGTATAAGAGTTAGGTGTAAGTACAACACCTCCACCACCTCCACCACCACCAGATGGATATGCTTGAGTTCCACCTCCACCAGCAACCATAAATATACCTTTAGTAGCCATTGTAAACGTTGGAATAAATCTTGGCCATGTTCCTTGTTTCACGGCACTAAATTGACTTTGCATTGACCACACACCACTTGCTTTATTTAATTCTTTTGTAATAACAACACCAGAACCACCATTTCCACCACCAGCTGTCCCAGTTCCAGATCCTCCACCGCCACCACCTGTATTTACTGTTCCTGCAGTTGCACAACATCCTGTAGTACCAGCTCCGCCACCACCTGATCCTCCAGCTCCAGCACTTCCTCTTCCTAAATATGTTCCACCGCCGCCACCTCCAGCGTAAGTTACACAAGAACCTGTAATATTACTTGCAGTTCCAGCTCCACCAGCTCCAGCACTAGCACATGAATTACCAGCTCCACCTACAGCTCCAGCACCACCGCCGCCGCCAGCTCCATAAACAGGAGAACCAGCTCCAGCACCACCATTATTTCCTTGAGCAGGAGTTGTTGGAGGAGTGTTTCCTGATCCAGCACTTCCACCACCAGTTGCTCCACCACCAGAAGCTCCATTAGTTCCTGAACCACCTTCATTACCACCGCCACCACCACCATCGGATTGATATGTTGTACAACCTATTACTATTTTTGATAAACCACCATTTGATCCAGTTCTAGAAGGAGTCGTACCACCCGCACCTCCACCATTTATAGTTGCTGTATAAGGTGAATTTCCACACACATTTAAACTTGAAAAAGATCTAAAACCACCAGCACCACCACCACCTGCTCTAGTAGATCCACCACCACCGCCAGCACCAACAACCAATACATCCATTACTCTTGTTCCTGGTTGTGTGGTTACTGCTCCTGTAGCTGTTTTAGATGTAACGGTGCACCTCCCGAAAGAAGTTTTGTTACTTACTCCTAGTATTCCGCCGTTTTGTGAGCTGTTTGAAGGGCTCGCCATACCTTAGTTCTCCTTATGCGGATACCCAAGCTAGTGCTGATGCATCCCAATTAAAATTATTTATTGGATCTTCTTGATCTTCTGCTGTCCATTTTTGGTTTGCTTCATCCCAAGAAATTCTATAAGATTTTTGTTTAGTTTCTCCACCTAATGCAATTGTACCATCATGCATACTCTCTCCGGCAGTGTAAGTTCCACCTTCAGGATCATCATAAAATTTAATTGTTGGGTAAGTTATTGGTGCTTGCCAATCATCGTTAGCATCTAATGACCATGATGCATAAGGTTTTGGACTTATAAATTTATTTTTTGCAAAATCATATGTAAAACCTATTCCTGCATATTGTTTTCTAAAATTATGATTGTAAGAAGTTTGTTTCCAAATGCCACCTTTAAAAAAGTTAATACACCATGTTTCTCCATCAACATGTTCGTCCGATGGTACACAATCGTTGCCTACAACGACTACTCTTAGGACTTTATTATCATTATCTAATTCTGCGAAATGTGCCATATTATTTTTCTCCTTAAAGTTATTTTATATAATTTTTTTTCTATACTGTCAACGTTCCTGACACTGTAAATGTAGCTACTTTTTCACTACCAACTGTAGCTAAACTATTAGATCCTGGAGCTACTGCTAAATCACCAGGAGCACTAGCTGTTGGTATACTAAGTATAATTATACCTGATCCACCAGCTCCACTAGATGTTGGAGCATTAGTTGAACCACCGCCACCACCACCAGTATTTGCTGTTCCGCTTGTTACTGCTTGTCCTGGAGGAGCTACTGATCTACCATTTCCACCACCACCATTTCCACCAACACCTGGACCTGATCCACAAGGATTAGAACCAATTTGAGCACCACCACCTCCACCACCATAATAAACTGGACTTCCTGAAATACTATTTGCTATACCTACTCCACCATCTCCGGCTGTTTCAGCACCTGGACTACCACCAGTTCCACCTGAACCAACGCCACCTGCTCCACCACCACCAGAACCACCTGTCCATGCTGTACCATTTGGGCTACCACCATTATTACCTTGAGATGGACTTGTTGGACGAATATTACCTGTACCACCAGCACCTGGACCTTTATCTCTTCCAGCACCACCACCAGAACCACCGGGTCCACCAGCGCCTTTACCTATAGGACTTGAAGCTGCACCACCACCATAACCACCACCTGCAGAAGTTATAACTCCAACTGCTGACATATTTCCTTTTAAACCTGCATTTTGATTATCATCTGGTACTAAAGGAACTGCTGCTCCACCGGCACCAACTAAAATATTATTTACTCCTGCAAATAAAGAAACTTTTGTTCCACCTGGAAAAGATGATCTAACACCACCAGCTCCACCACCACCACCAGAACTAGCTCCACCTGATCCACCGCCACCTACTACTAAGTAGTCAAAATCTGTTGTTGCTCCAGCTGTACCAATTACTATATTTCCTGCAGCTCTAAACGTTGCTACATAATTTGATCCATCAAAACCAACTGTATTACTTGTAGGCCCTGTTACTGATAATTTTTCTGTAGATTTTATTAAAACAATTCCTGATCCACCTGCTCCACCTGCTACAGCAGACTCACCAGTTCCACCTCCACCACCACCTGTTAATATTTCACCAGTTACACCTTTAGAATTACTTGCTGTATTACCACGTTGACCAGCTCCACCACCACCAGCACCGCCAGCTGACATAGTACCTGGATTATTATTTGAACCACCGCCACCACCACCAGCAAAATAACTTACAGATGCACATGGTCCAGGAGTTCCTACACATAAATTAATATTTGATCCAACACCAATACCACCATCACTTCCATCACCATTAGCTCCTACCGCACCTGCACCACCACCACCTGCACCACCAGAACCACTAGTAGCAGTACCACCATCATTTCCTTGAGGAGGAGTTGTTGGGGGAGTATTTCCTGATCCACCTGCTCTAGAATTAGATCCACCACCACCTGATCCACCACCTATTGCAGCTGCTGGTTTAGCACCTCCACTATCACTATCACCACCTCCACCACCGGCTACTTCAATAGCTGTTGGATATTGTAATGTTGAACCTGTACCAACTGTACCTGCGTAAGATGCGCAAGTAGAACCAGCTCCACCCGAGCCAACTGTTATTGCATAAGTTCCTAAAGCTACTGTTGATGTAGCTGTTAAAAGTCCACCTGCTCCACCACCACCTGATCTATTACGACCACCACCGCCACCACCGGCTACTACTAAATATTGTACACTTGCTGTATTAAAACCACCCCAGCAACCTTGTTTTACTAAATCATATACTGTGTTCATTGACCAAACACCTGGCGCAATTTTTGAATCAGTGTCTGCCTCCGCTAAATTTATTGCTATAAAACCACTACCACCTGCATTTCCAGCTTGTGCTCCACAATCACCAACACCACCACCGCCACCGCCAGTGTTTATAGTTCCTACTCTTTCTGGTGCGGGTGTTGATCTAGCTGGAGGACCATTTCCTTTTCCTCCGCCACCTGCTCCACCTGCTCCACCAGGTTGAGGAGAAGCATTTCCTGCTCCACCACCTCCACCACCTGCGTAAGTTACAGATGATCCTGTAATACTATTTGCTGCTCCAGCTCCACCAACTCCACCACCTGTCGGATTTGTTCCTATTCCACCTACACAACTAGCTCCACCACCACCACCACCTGCAGCTCCACCGGGTCCACCGGCTCCACCAGTATTTCCTTGAGGAGGAGTTGTTGGAGGAGTATTACCTGCTCCACCTGGACTACCATTATTAGAACCACCACCACCAGAACCTCCGGCGCAACCTGGTCCTCTTGGGTCTCCTCGACCACTTCTTCCACCACCATCAGATTGATATGTTGTGCAATCTATTACTATTTTTGATAAACCACCATTAGTTCCTTCTCCTCCAGGAGAAGAACCACCAGTTCCACCACCTCCAATTGTAGCTGTGTAAGCTGTACTTGCTGAAACAGGCACAGCGCAAAAAGTTCTATATCCTCCGGCTCCACCTCCACCAGTAACACCATCACCTCCACCTGTTCCAGGAGAACCACCTCCACCAGCTACAACTAATATATCTGCTGTAGTTGCTGCGCTTGGAGTTGTGTATGATTCGGTTTCTGTAAAAGATTTTTTTAAATCAGAAAATGTTACTTTGTTGACTGGTCCGATAATTCCGCCATTTGCCATAGCTTGTTACCCCCCTATGATATTACGTCGTATGATACAAATAAATCAAGATCACCCGCCGCACTCGCTCCACCTTTTAAAATGTCACCTTCCATCATATAGATTGGCGTATCTAATAAAACTAAAGATGCGTCCGCTGGGACTGAAATTGTTTTTGCTAAATAAACTGTTGCGTCTGCTCCAGTTGTAGTAACTCCTGTTGCGCCACTTCCTAAACCATCAATAAATAAATCTACGTCTGCTGCTGCAGAACCATCTACGTTTGCTACTGTAATTCTATTTACTTTAACAATAACACCTGATCCACTAACTGTCATTAAAGTAGCAGTTGTAGTTGCTGTTAAATTAAAACCAGCATTTCCACCGTTGATTGTTGTTACGTTTACTATATTTGGGTTTGCCATAATTTTTTTCCTTCTAGTTTATTATCCGAAAATCATTGCCATTGCAATAGCTTTTCCTGTTGATACTCCAGTATTATTTACAAATGAAGCTGTAGTACCATTACTTTCTAATATTTGTCCATTACTTCCCATGGTAATTCCACCAAAAGCACCACTATTATTAAATTGTATTTGTTTGTCTGATCCTCCTGGACTAGCTACAGTATCAATTTCTATTTCTACAACGTTAGGATTTACTGCATCATCTGCTTTTGCAGATAAAACTTTCCAAGTTTTACTTGTTGCACCAAATGTTACACTTGCTCCTGAACCACTGACATATTGAAATTCTACTGTGTGTGAACCAGAAGTTGAGTTTTTAACAAAATAAAAATTTTCTACATCTAATGGAATTGAAACTGTAATATTACCTGTAATGGTTCCTGTTAATTCTATTACTCTGTGAGCAACTTGATTTCCAGTTGTTGCAGCTCCATCTGAAACTACTAAATTTGTATTTCCTGTTCCATTAACTGCAACAGAAAGATAGCCACCAGATATTATTTCTGTAATATTTAAATTTGTATTAGTTTTTGTTCCCCATGTACCAGCGTTTTCGCCAGTTACCATTAATTCTACGCCAAGAGGTGTATACGTTGATGTCATTATTAAAATCTCCTAATTAGTTAGTTTATATTGTTAATTTAGTTTCAAGTCAAACATAATAATTATGGTGTTTTCCTTGTATATCCCGCACTAGTTTTAGGCACTAATCTTGTGTACCCTCCGCTTGTTTTAGGTGTTAATCTTCTATTATAAATAAAACCTAATCCATCTCCATTTAAACCGGTTGTAGCAACTAAGCCAGTTAATTCATTTACGTTAGAAGCTTGTGTAGTTTGAACGGTTCCTAATGCAGTTGTACCTGTCTGTCCTGATAAAATTTGAATTGTTTCTGGTGAAGCAGAAAGTGTACCTAATGATGTTGTTGCACTTAATCCAGTTATATTTGTAACTGGATCTGAAGTTATTGTAAATGATCCTAAAGCAGTTGTAGCACTTAATCCAGTTAGTCCCATTACATCCGATGGAGTTATAGCACCTACTGCAGTTGTAGCAGATAATGCTGGTAAACCAACAGAGTGATCGTCAGTTGTAAGTAATCCTTCAGAAACAGTTAATGATAAACCTGATAATGTTAATGTAAGATCTGTTGAAGCAGTAAGAGTTCCAACAGATGATGTTACACTTAAACCTGTTAAACCTACAACATCTTCTGGTGCAAGTGTTCCAACACTTGCTGTTAAACTTAAACCAGATAAAGTAAATTGTGCAGCTTCAACGGAACCCCAACCATTTTGTCCCCAAGTAAGTGTACCCCAACCAGGTTTTACTTCTGTTGTTAATTCACCAACAGCAGTTGTAGCTGATAAAGCAGGAAGTAAAACAAGAGGTACATCACCCCACATAGAGTCACCCCAACCAAGACGGCCCCATCCTTGCTCAACTATATTAGTATCACCCCAATCAGCTTGACCCCACATAGATCTCCCCCAACCATCTGTGTTAGCTTGTCCACCCATACCTGAGTGATTTGTGCAATAATAATATAAAGTTGATGGTGCATCTGCTGCAACTTCAATTTGTGTGTAAGCTCCAGAGTTACCAGGAATTCCTGAAGCTGTTACACCTGTTGTATAAGGAGCTGAAGGTGAATTGTTATCGTTAGTTGAAAATCTTAAAGGGTGACTTGAGTTAGTTCCATTTGATTGATCAAACTTATAAGTAAGACCAGCACCGATCATTATGGTGTCTTGTTGAACACCATCAATAGCATATTTATTACCAGATCCAGTGCTTACTACCGTTACTGTAAAAGTTTTATCTATTGCCATAAGGAGTTACTCCCTATGCTATTTGAACGATTGCGTTACCTGCTGTTTGAGCTGGGAATTGAATTGTAAAAGTTCCACTTGTTACAGTTTTGTCTGAACCAAAATTAACTGCACAAACAGATCTGTTTGCTGTAAAACCTGTTATTGAAGTTGTATTATAAATTAAACATCCTCTTGCTGTAAAAGAAGCTGATGAACCCCAAGTTGTAGTATTAAATTTAACACACGCTGTATCTCCAGATAAAACTGGATCAGCACTTGCTACTAAAGTATTTCCACCACCCGTGTATCCAGAAGATGTTGTAGTTACTTCGTAAGTATTTGTTGGATCAGCTGTTGCGTCTGATGGTGCAGTATACGCTGTTGTAGATTTGTTTAAAGTTGCTGAGTCACTAGAATATAATGCGATTTTAAATGTGTTACCTGTAGGTGCTCCACTTGAATCGTTAAAATTGTGTCCACCTTGTAGAATTTCTACTTTAAATGAATTTGATATTGCCGATGTTATTGTCATAAAAATCTCCTGTTACTGAGGCGCTGACTCGATTGGAATTCTAATTGTACCATCCGTGTAATCGTCTCGTCTTCTTCTTCCAATTTGCATCGCTGCAAACTTTTGTAGTTCGGTTTTATATCTATTTTCATATAGTGTCAACATATCTGTCGGACCTTTTAAAAACATAAATGCTTCTACTAAACATGCATATAACAGTCCTTGAGGAAAGTAATTACTTAAATAAGTGTTAGAATTACCATCACCACCTGAACCTAGTCCAGTTGGCATTACATTATAATGAATGATATATTGATAATTAGCATCTGGTGTAGGAGCTACATATATAGCACCTGACGTAGCAGTAGTTGCTCCAGTTGTTGCACCACCAAACATAGAATAGTATTTAGGAAGACCTGTTACATCTTGTGCTGTTTGACCGCCTTCAGTTCCAGTTAGTTCTCCCACATATTCTTGTATAAAAGTTTGATCACGTCTTTCTAACCATACTCCTTGACTTGTAGTGGCAGTTGTTGAATTAAAAACTTGAATACCTCTAACAAATAATAATCCTGGAGGCATTGTAATACTATTAAAATCTACTACAAACTGAGCTTGATCTTGAAATCTATCAGAATCCATAGGACAGTCTAAATTAATTCTGTGTTGAGCAGCCATTATAAAACCATCTAAAATAGTAGTCGTAAATACATTAGAATCTACTTCAGTATAATCTAAAATAGCTTGTTTAAGTGTTGTGTATGAATAGTTTGAAAGTCCTGACATAATTAACCTCTATCATTTACGGGTCCAATTGTACACTGAAAACCGCCTCCTGTTTCTGAACTTGCTGCTGCACTTACTAATGGAACAGTAATAGAATTATAAACTGTTCGTGTAGCAGGTTGAGCTCCTGTTTGTTCTGTTGTTGCAATTGCTGTTGCTAAACGAGATCCAAATACTATAGCTCCATTTGCATGAGATTTAGCAGATGTATTAGCTAATACTTGTCCTCTGTATGGTGCTGATGTTCCACGTGTACATCCTGTTAAATTATTTCCAGCTTTACCTGCGTATTGAATAGTTTCATTTTCGTAAGCGCCACTAGTTGCGTTTATTTTTTCAATAACAATATATCCTGATGTTGGAAATTCTGATGCATCATTTAAAATAACTGTATCAACAGTATCACTAATAGCACCATTTAATGTTGCCGATAATTCTAAAGTAGATATAGCAACACCACCTACTAATGATTTAACTGCTTGAAATCTAACATGAGTTTCTCCTTCATTAATTTGATTAGAAGGAAAAGAAACATTTAAAGTTGTGTTTGTGTTTGTAGTAAAAGGATTGTTGGGTAAAATATCTTGCACTGCAAATTCTGTTCTAGCAGGAAAAGCATGTTGTAATCCTTGTGGATCAGCTCCTACTGGCTTTGGTTCTAATTGTGGTTGCTTAGGTTCAAATTCAGAATTATGTACCCACGCACCAGTCCATTCTTGCACCATTTCTCTGTATGGAAATGCTGCTCCTGATCTGTAAGAGATCATTAATGCGTTTCGTCCTTTAGAAAATCTAGCCATTATATATTTGGATAGTATGTCTTCGGAGTAATAAATGTGCTAGCGGCAGAACCATCTTCAGATAGTGCTCGAGCTAATTCATCCTCGTACAACAACTTCATCTCCTGTGTTCGTTGTGGTGCAAACTTCATAGATAAATAATATGATAATCCTGAAATCATACATGGTATAAATCTAAAAGGTGTGTCACTTGCGTTAGTATAAGCTCCTGCATCTTGAATTCTTTTAACGTAATAAACGCTAAGAAAATTTGATGCTGCAGTTGCGTTAGGTAATGGGTAAATTGTAATTGTAACTTTTTCAATAAATCTTTGTACCCAGAATTGTGAAGGTGTGCCATTAGCTGCTTTATTTGCTGTTGCAGCATATGCATCTCTTGCAACTTTTGTTAATCCTGTGTCTGATTGATTTGTTGTATTATAGTTTTGTCTATACGAAACATTTAAAATATCTGTAATACCATAAATATTTGCTGTAGGAACTGTTGTAGCTTGTGGTGGTTCTCCACCTCCAGGTACATCTGTTGAGTTTCTATAAAAAGTATAAATACCAGAACCTTCAGCAGTAGCATCAACATTTGTAGTTGAACCTGCAACTAAATTAATATTAGTATTTCCTACTTCCCAAAAATGTATTCCTCTATTACCCCATTCTTGAAAAAGAACGTTTAAAGATCTTCTTGCAGTTTTAATTTGGTGACCGGCTGTACCTACTAAACCTAGACGCTCGTATGCATCTGCAATAATCTCATCGATTGAGAAGTCCTGGTCGAAACTGTAGGACTGTGAAGTAGTATTAGCCATGAGTACCTACCCGTCGTAGTATACTGTTAAACTCACAAAACTGTTTGCTGGCATATCAACTGATAAACCTTCATCAGCCAATATTCCTCCATGCGCTGATGCTGGATTAATTAATGTCTGAGTTCCTAAAGGATTTCTTACAGCAAATAATTGCTTACTTTGTGATTCACCACCATTATAAAATGTAGTAATCGTATCAGCTGTTGCTGCAGTTGTACCAAATAATTCTCTTAATCTAGTTCTACCTGCAAATATTGATTGTTCAGATCCTCCAGAACCTGCTGCATTTCCAGCTCTTACTGCTGTTGTAGTTCCACCACTTACAGCTATTTGAGTTACAGTATTAAATTTTAATGTAGTCGTTACTGTTGCTGCTCCATTAGGTCCTGCACGAACTTCTGAACATTCATGACCTAAAGCATTTGTTCCAGTAATTGTAAAATTTACTCCAGTTAAATTAGTTCCGCCATCTCCAGTTATTGTAACAAATAAACCTATTCCAGCTGGAGCAAAACTAGCTGCTGTTCCAGCTAAAGTCATATTAACTGCACCGCCTGGTGTTTGAGTACCCGCTATAGAATCATTATCAGCACCTGTTGCATTAGGAACTAATGTTAAACTTTTAGGACTTACTATTCCATTTCCCATAATTTTTTCTCCTTAAATTTGTGTGGGCCGAAACCCACACATAATTAATTATTAAGCTACTGTTGCGCCGTTTACTGAAGTAGCAACCCAACCGACAGTGCTATTCCAAACTAAAGTAACTGATTCACCTACTGCATCGAAAGCAATTGTTGTTCCGTTTGCAAATGTG
>WLWF01001789.1_pt1 | contig 16659 bp, 34 predicted proteins | sample 6718331 | NCBI WGS metagenome assembly WLWF01 (sample SAMN12718692, study PRJNA515312) | sponge metagenome | isolation source: marine sponge | host: Mycale hentscheli | place: New Zealand: South Island, Marlborough, Capsize Point | collected 2003-05-01
ACATAGTTTATTAGATTTTTCCGATTAAAAAGGCAATCCATCAGAATCTGATGTAGTTTCTGTTGTTGTTTCGGGGAGAGGTTGTTTCATGTCCTGTCCATGCTCCTCATGTCTCCAGACATCTAAGGAAACAAAATACACTACTTTGTTCTCTTTGTTGGTCCACTCTCTGCCTCTGACATTAAAGTACCAATCTGCTATAAGACCTACTGTAAGATCTTGAAACTTTTGGATGTTGTCCTGGGTAGCCTGGAATTTAATTGTTTGAGGGTACTTTTCCTCTGTAGTTTCAACAATGAATTCCATTTTTCTGAATGACTCTCCGAATGTTTGTGGCTCAAATTTTTTGATGAGCTTTCCTTTAATCTTTAATTCTGACATGTTTTTAATGTTTTTGAATGTTTAAAATAATTTTTCCTGCTTTTTGTCAATAGTTAATGTGCAATCTTTTAGCAGTTTCATAAGGTCTGCATTAATCTTTGCATTTCTCATAAACTCCCCATCTTTGTAGATTTGCACCATCTTGACTGTAAGATGTTGTCCATAGTCATCCTCTTCTAAGGAGACATTTTTTAATTTAAATGTTAATTTGTCCATAATAATTTTTGTTAATATAATAAAAAAATTTACAATTTATCCACTAATACCAGATTTCCATTTGAATCATGCCCAAAATCAAAATCTTCTGGCTCTTGTCTACCTCTGATGTATTCAAATTTTGCATTACTGTGATTTTCATCTGGGTCTTTGCTGACTTTTATCACTGCTTTTGACTTGTTTATTAGCTCAGTTCCAAGATGACCTCTTGCAGATCCTGTACTCCGGGCATTGTGCAGGACTGGCATGAAGAGAGTTTTGTGTTTAGCGGTAAGAACTTTTAGATGGTCTATCAATCTCCTGCTACCTTTCTGATCGTTATAATCCTCACAAATATCTACAATTCCATCAAGTACCAGGACTCCTACATCTCCTACCCTGTTCATGACATACTCAACAAACTCTAACCGTTCAGATATCCTGCAATCAGTCAGGCAGAATGAGTAAAAGTTTTCAGGGTTAATCCCTGCTGCTACTGCTGCCTGCTGATAGATTTGCTTTTGTGATGCCCAGTAATCATTCTCATTCTGCTCAGTATCCAGAACTATCATGTTTCTTCCCTGCAGAACTCCTGAGAAACTTAGCACAGTCTTTAATCCCTCAGATAGTAAGCTTGCAGCGATTGAGTTTGATAGTGCAGATTTCCTGCTCTTTGCAGCTCCTACCACAGTAATCCAATCTCCAAAGGATGCAATAGGGATAATTTCCTCTGATGTTTTGTCTTTGATGTATAAAACATATTCAATGTCTTTGGGTACCTGGTTAATATCAAACCTCTTCTTAAAAATCTCATTCATCCTGTCCTCATTGGATGCTTTATCCTTTTGAGCATTGTTTGTGGATGTCAGTGCAGTAAGTTTATCATTGTAGCTATCTCTGTTTTTGCTCAATCTATCTCCATAATCAAGATTGTAGAGAACTTTTGCAGCTTTTTTGTAATCTCCTCCATGATTGAGGTAGGAATAAACCTGAAAAGCGTTGTAAGCTCTGCCCGGTTCAAAGCCAGTAGAAGATGTAAACACGTAAAAAAGTTGCTTATCTTGGTTGTAGCATCCACCTTGACCCTCTCTCAATGTCTTACCTGGTCTTACAAAGTGGAGGTTATCCCCTAATTTGTATTTAAACTGCCATCCTGCAGTCTCAATAAACTCTCTCGGAGTATGTGACTCATTAAATGCCTCAATGGTTGTCTTATGAGAACCTACTACCTCGATAGGAGTTGGAGAGGTATTGGTATAAATCTCATTAGTTTCATCAAAGAACTTACAAACTGATATGATTTTATTCCTTTCCCAGTCTGAGATATTAGGCATCTCTGTTAGTGTTTGCTGGTTATTGTCGTACACATAGCCAATAGTGGGAGGGATAAGGATATACCCACCTACTCCTCTGGTCTCAAGCAGGACTCTGGTCTTATCATGATCATTCTTTTTTTCACTATCAAGAGTTAGCCTTGATGCAAGCTTTTGATTTCCCTCAGCTACATTTGTTTTATAGATGATGTGATATCCTCCGCTGATAGTTTTTGATAGGATTAATTTCTGATAGGTTTCTAATCCAAGATTATCAAGCAGCTCATCCATCAGCTTAGTAAAGAACTCATCCGGGTTAATTGCATATTTCAGGTCAACATCAATGACCTCAATCCCTTTCCCGGTAAGCAGTGCCATTCCACCTATCCCGGACATGTCAAAAAGTTTGATAACATCCTGCTCAGTCTGCTGCTCTTGGTACTGTTTCCATCTGCATAGTGGTTTTTTACCATCAGGCTTTGTGGGATCATTGGTAGGAATAACCTTAAATCCTGCTTTGTGTAATCGTAGTGCTTCGTTTTTCATAGATCGTGTTGTCTTTTGACTATTTCAATATTTGCTCTAATGCTTTTTGTGTTCATGTGGTATTCTCTCTCTTTGTATTGTCGCTCTAACCATTTGAGTATCCTTTGCATCATTTTATCTGTAGGATTGTCTTTGATACGCATAGCAGAAAAAGGAGATCTCTTGTCGTAGCAGAAATCTAAGATATCAAAAAGTAACAGTTTAGGATATTTAGAAAAGTATTTTTTGTGGTAGCTGATCAGGTCCTCTCTAATTTCCTCAAACTTTTTTAGCCTCTGCTCCAGCACTCCAGTAGTTTCAAACTGATTGAGCATCATTCTGGCTTTTTTCTCTGAGCAGTTAGGATGCTCATTAGTCCAGAAATTTATGAGATAGGCTTTGTAGTCTGTCTGCTTTCTTAGAGATGTAGACTTTTTCTTGTCGGAGTAAGTATAGCCTTTATGCAAAAACTTATACAGTGCATCCTCTACCTCAAAATCTGTCTGCAGTTTGTTGTATTTGTATTTGTTAAAATCCAATAGCATAAACTTTGCTCTCTCCTGGACTACAAACTGTTCAGAAAGGAATATAAAAAAAGTACTTTTGAATCCTTGAATTATGTTTTCTACATGCACATCATCTGGTCCAAATATTTTATATAGAGTAGCTCTAATCTCTTCTTTGTTTTTCCTTTTTAAATTTTTATCTAAAAAATCATTTTTAGTATTTTTCTTTTCTTCTTTCTTTCTTTCATTATTGATAGTTGTTGTTTGTTTGTTGCTTGTTTGTTGTTGGCTTGTTGTTTGCTTGTTAAAGAGGTCTGAATTTATGTCATATACGTTTGAATTACAGAGCTTTGCAATAGTACCCTTGTTTGTTGTTGTTATGGTAATATATCCCCATTTGACAAGATTTGAAACTGCGGACCTATACTCCTGATGACTTAATTCCATCTTCTTATAATCTCCTATGAATGCTTCTCCTGGCTTTACTCCAAGTACAGGATTACCTTTGCGACTTGCCCTGAATGCAATGATAGAAAGCAGATGGTTAGCGTTTTTATTTGAGTGCAGATTGACAGCCTCTTCACTCCTCATGTATTTTATAAATCCCTCCATAGTTAAAATTTTAAACAAAAAAAGGTCTATACAAGTGGTTATAAAGTTTTGACTGAGCCCAGCGAAAGACTCCTTTATTGACCACCTGTATAGACCTTATATATCTATACAAATAATTTTATTCCGATTCGCTGAATTCTTTTTAGCAGTATATAGGATAGTGTCAAATATCCATCTGCTGAAACAAATATAGATTAAAAATATCAGATTATAAACTTTTCTGCAGTTTTTTTATTTGCTCATCTGCAGGCAGCTTATAAAAATCCTTATCTAATCTAAACTTATTGGTTTTTACTTTTCTGTCTTTTACCCTCCGGACTATGAGCTTATTGTTTTTGAGCTCACATCCAAAACCATCTTTACCCAATCTGCTTAATAATCCTTTTAGCTTCTGATAGTTTGAGTAGTGCTCCCGATCAAAAGAACATCTTTGCTCATTTGCAGGATATTTGTGATGGAGAGTGCACCAGGGCTTACAATGCCATGATCCCTCATATCTTTTCTTCTTCTCCATTATCTTGGTTTAGCATGTTAGGTATATCATTAAAGTTTATATCTCCATTATGGGCCATCTTCATAGCATCAATAGTTAATTTTGTGGAGGATATAATCTGCCCGGCAAGATTGCTCATGGCTTTGGCTCTCTGGACCTCATTATCTAACTGATCCCCTGTTAGCTCATCATCATTGAGCTTCTCAAGTTGTGAGAATAAATGGTTAGTCAGGTCACTTATTTTGTTTCTTGGCATAGCTTTTAATAGTTTTTTTTATTTTATTATTTAATTTAATTGCAGCAACTACCTCAGCAGGATAGTGTAGATGGGGATTATTAAGATTCATATTGTCCTGAATAGTGATAAGCATAAGGTTATCCGGATGGATGTTGTTAGGATCATCATCTTTAAACCTTATACAATCCTCCCTGCTCAGCTTCACATCATGCACATTCTCATATATTATTCTGTGCAGAGGTTTCCATACTGCTTTTGATATTCTGATATACCAGTAGTACTTGCCTGAGTTATCCTTTCTGTAGGATACTGCTAAATCCTTTTTTGTATTGTGAGGTAATCTACCTTTTTTAAACATAGTATTTTTACATTTAGCTCTTAGCTCCGGACTCATCTTTTTACCTTTGTTATCAGGTACATGGCCTTTTAGGTAACAACCTTTAAGATCCCCCAGGTACTTGACCCCTAAACTAAATGCTTTGAGAGATACTGCTTTTCTGCTCCTTATGTTTCCGAGCTTAGCAATCCTCTTTACACATCCTTTTGGACCAGTGGCCCCATGCATAGGATAGTACTTAGTAATTATCCTCAGCTCCTTTTTGTTCCATTTCATAAGTATTTTTTTTCTTGTAAAAAGTCAAGTAATTCAGCCTCCAGCTCTATGGATATTTGGTTCTGCTTTCCCTTTAGAACTAAAAACAGATATTTTGCATTGATTGGAAATGGATTGCGCTTCTTAGCTCTTACCAGCTCATAGATTTCTATTCCCATATCAAAAAGTGCATTTCTTAATGCTCTTTGTAGTCTTGTCATATCTCAAAGAATTTAGGAACATACTCAACAGTAAATATCTCTGTACTGCCATCAGAAAACTTAGCAGTAAAATTACCATGCTTGTTAATGTAGAGCTCACATCCCTCCATCTTATGCATAGCCTCTTCATGTTGCCAGCCTTTAGAGAGTAGCCACTCAAATAGCATCCGGTTTTTATCGTTTGCAAATTTGCTCATTTGTGATAGTTTTCAAGTTCAAAAAATAGTTTTAGTTTAGTTCTCTGTCTCTTGGAGAGCTCATGTTTCTCCAGATAGAACCTGTAGATATTTGTGCTCCCGATTGGGAAAGGATTATCTACCATCTGCTGAGAGATCTTACTAAGGCTGATATTTTTCTCTATGCAGTAAAGCATCAGAGTTTTTCTAAGTTTATCCATGTTAAAAAGTATGGTCTAATATGATTAATTCCCACTTTAAGCCAAAGTACTCAATGAGTTTTATTTGGCCTTTTAGGCTTAATTTTTGATTCTTGAGGAGGTAGAATAGTGCCCGGACCCCTATAGGCATTTTATTTAATTCAGGGTTAGCTCGAACATCCTCCAGAGATAGACCTTTTTCAGCCATCTCATTTCCTGCCAGTATAGCAAGCTTGAATATAGTTTCGTTTCTCATTTTAATGGATGATACTGCCCATCATAGATATAGGCAAGATGAGGTAATTTAGCATACTCAGAACATAAGTTCACATGCTTTTTGAATATATTTTCATTATCAAATGTCACTACATAGATATCAGTCTCCTGGTCACATATCAGGTAGTAATCATTTGTTTTTTTTGATAGTTGCCTGATCTCTTGAATTTTGCTGAAAATCGGTTGCGTTATTTCCATCATTGTAATTGGTATTTTGAATGTTATTAATGAGCTAAGATTATCTCTTGCCCCTTTTTATAAGTGTTTTCAATATATTTTCCATTTTCATCTTCATTAGTTTCCCATTCCCTGACTCTATTTCCTGCAGACTCAAAATAAGTCTTTACAGTAAAGTCCTCTTTTGCAACGGCTTTACTGCCGTAAAAAATAAATGCAGGGGGATTAATGTGATTAGCACTCCCTACTATTTCAGCAGGGATAAAAGATTGGTGCATAATATGTATAATTCCATCTTGGGCATCTCTGCCAATAAACCCCTGATTTAAAATAATCGTTTTCATTTTTTTGTTGTTTTGAATGTTAATTAATACTTTTTTAAAGTTTGAATATTAGATGTAAACCTGAATAGGATATTATTGTTATTGCAGATGGTTTCTATCTCACTAACTGAGCTGACTGGGATAGTGGCCATCAGTACACGTGTACCTGGACTGTCATCAAATACCTCTACAGACCAATGCTCTCCCGGAATAACATAGACTACCATCTGATTCAGACCATGAATGCAAAGCTCTCCATTGAGGTCCTCTGCAAAACCGTTTCTTAATAGTTGTTCTCTCATTTCTTTTCTCATTTGTTCTCTCATTTTGATTGCTTTATCTATTTTTCTAAAAAATTCTGGATTCATTTTGATTGTTTTAAATTGTTAAAATCTAATTTCTATTTCTTTAACTGCACTTTCAGTCAGTCCATAATAAGACTGCTGATATATTTCGTGTTCAGGCTCTGCCTCTCCAGGAGCTAAAATTATCTCATGTGAAAAGTATTGATTGCCATTATACCCACATTTTATATAGGCAATTTTTCTCCAAAGTAAATTTTGCCCTTTTACTTTCATCATTCTGGGCTGACAGAAATCTGAAAAAATTCTATCCTCACAATAAAGAGCAGATACATCCACTGAATCTTTTGATAACTCAAATAACTCCTCTAATCCTCCAACAAGAGTGAGGTCCATTTCATTTTCTGAGATTATATAATCTGAACAGAATAAATTGTCTTCATTTTTTTTGTAAACTTTAATTGAATTACTCATTTTTATTGTTTTTAATTGTTATAAAAAGCCTCTATGCTCCTACATCAGCAATCATCGAGGCATTAGGTTATTATATTCCTTTTGCCATTATATTCATTATGGCTTTAATCTCTTTTTTTGCTTGTTCTACATTCATCCCATCATTTACAAGGATGCTAACTGCTTTTAAAAATGCTATTTCTGTGTGAGTTAATTTTTCTGAATGTTTCATGTCGTTTAAATTTGTATCGTTAAATAATTAGTACGATGTAAATATATAACAACTTTCCTAAACTTGCAACATTACGCAAAGATAAAGACAAAAAAAGATAAAAAAAGATAGATTTTAACAGTTTTACCCTCAAAAACTGCAAAAAAGTGCAAAAAAAAAGGATAACAATTAAGTTATCCCTGATTTTATAAGCTCTACGATTAAAAAAATAATTAAGATGCCAGTCTCAAATATATCTAAAAAAGAGCAGGCTTCTGATAGTCATACCCAAACAATTTAACCTGTTAAGTTTATAATAGTTTAAATTATAATTACCTGCTCTTTGTCTTTATCAAACTAAGAGAGATTTTAACTAACCCCTGATAAGCCAACAAAATCCCTCTTACACAAAGTGAAAAACTTTTCGTAACAAATATACTAAAAATACCAATACTTAAGCAATAAACTCACATCTTTTAATACATCTAAGGTAGAATTGTAACAAGCTCCCTCAGGCATCCGGGCACTGAGCTGCTCATCAGTTTCCAGGATCAAGTCATTATACCACTTGTATCCTACCATCTCAGCCTCTAATCCTGCCATCTGGACACAGATGTAAATGTCTTTAGGACTCTGGTCTTTTGGAACTAAGAGATATTTATGATTGCTCTTTATAGTTTTTATGTCAATCTTATATCTGCCATTAGGCATCAAAAAATCAAAGCTATCTGCATGGCTCCTGATGGTAAGTATCTTTTTGTAGTCATACTTTATGCCTACCTCAGTAAGTAGATTATAAAAGGCTACCTCTCCCATCTTACCCAGTGCAGTCCTTTTTACTTGAGTATACTCAGGTTGATCATATCTGTTAAACTGCTTCCCGGACCTTATCAGCTCCTGAGCATATTGGATGCAGTCCTCTTTCTGCTTTTCTGTTATTCTTATCATAGGTACATTAAAAATGTGCTATCCTTGAAACACAAAGGATAGCACCACTTAACAATAATTAAAAACAAATGAGTGCATTAATATAGTTATTTTAAGTTATAAACTGATATTATTGCACCTATTATCATCAAAACAATAGCGACAATAAGCATTATACATCAAACCTCCTTAGGTTATAGTGGTTAATAATCTTTTTTAGCTTCTGAGAGTAGCATACATTTGTCATGCAGGATGTAGCATAAACTGAGTTACCTCTCTTTACATATGCTTTGCTCCTGGCAGTAGTCATACCACCGCAGAGAGCAGATAGCCAATCATCCAAAGATGGATTTTTGCTCTTGATCCTTTTCCTGTACTTTCTCATCAGTAGATAGCTATGAGATCTGAGGCTAAACCACTCTGATTTGAAGCGAGTAAACTTATCTGTAGGAGAATCATCCGCAGCAACTATAAATCCCTCTTTTTGACCTCTGAACTTGTGGCCAAACAAATTATGCCCTTGTATAGCTAATCTTGATAGTCCAAAATTCGACTCAATCAGGCTTTGTGCAACTATCAAAGATGGCTTTAACTCTGGAAAGGTTTTGCACTCCTGCTGAGCAGCTTTCCCCATATGCTCAATGAATTCTGAAATATGTGTAGCTTTCCAGGTTTTAAATCTGCCCATGATCAGCCTCTTCTCCTGAGTAGATGCCTGCATACTTTTTAGATGGCTACCTCTCCACTCCCGGGATGTCAACCAGTATCTTTCCTTTGGTAGTCCTAAGCTATTATACTCACAATCCTCTGCAGTTTCGCTCCTGCCAGCATAGACATCCTCAGACTCCATGAAAGGGATACTATCACACATTCCCGGCAGCTCTTCTGATGTTCTCTGCTCAATCACTACAGGAGTAGCAATCTTTGCAGGGAAAAAACTGGATAAAGTATCAACTAAAATGATAGTTAATAAAAAAATACCAATAGACTTAATAATCATCATTGTTAGATTTCTCATTATTTATAGATTTTCTTAAAGAATAATTTACAGAATAAGCCTGCACAAAATACTGCTTATCAGCATGCTCCACAGGTATCCTTAACTGCAAATTTTCTTTATATTTACGTAGACTTGATGCTTTTTGTGGCACCAAATTTAATTTTTTACAGAATTTTATATAATTATTCATAGATATGAGTATCAAAGTCAGGGAATATTGCAGAGTATAAATCTCCATAACTCAGCATTTTTCTGTATTGCCTACGAGCATCCATAAAATTATCATAGGATGCTATTTTGTTCTGTCCTTTGTAGATGTAGTGAATATTGTACTTTTTAGCCTTGAAAAGTACTTTAGTAGCATCATCATTGTAAAGGTCCTTTAAAACGTCTAATATCAAACCCTGCAGCTCTTTATCATTGATTATAGCCTGCTCATCATTCCATTGGAAAGGAATAAAGTTTTTAAAATCTGATACTTTAATATTTATTACTTTTCTGTCTTTGGTAGTGCAGGCTATCTGTCCATTGTCTGCATCTAAAATGAATGTCTCAAACATGTTGTTTAGTTTATTAGTGATTAAATAGTTATTTCGTGAAACAAAGGCTTACTCATGTCATAGTTTAAGTCTTTTAAAACTGCTATGAACTTTCCTCCTGTACTGGATAATTGTTTCCTTATCTCTTCTTTGGTGTAATGCTCCTGATCATTGTCTCCTGTTTGCTCTTCATTCTGCAGCAAATTGATATCAATATCTGAAAGAAGAAAGGCTATCAGGTACTCTAAGTTTAATTTGTCATCCATCTTAATTATTATTTTTTTTGTTATAAATCTCATGTAACTGGTCCAGCTCCTCACTTACCTCCCCCTGAATCTCATTGAAAGGAATCTGAGTGCTAAACTCTTTCTCTGCCGATAGGAATAAATGCTCATTAAGATTCTTTGCTACCTTGAGCTCAACCTTTTCCCGGATGCTCTCCAGGTACAGAGACAGGACCACTGCCTGCATATTAGTTAATTGTATCTTTATCATTTTCAATATGGTTATTAAGTAAATCAATTAAGTTAAATTCTGAAATATTTGCTAACTGCATTGGGTTATATTCATCATCACACATATAGTGCAAATTTGAGTAGTGTATCCAGTGCCATGTTAGTAGGTCAGTCTCCGGGCACTGTACCTGGTACTTTACTCCCTCCCCATCTCTATCTTTGATTATTTCTACTACGCTCATTGTATTGTTTTTAAAAAGTAAAAAAAAAGTAAACCTCAATCGAGGTTTACAAATTCTATTTCTTTGGCTTCATATAAACTTTGCCACTTATCCTCTGTATGTCTGCTCCAATCATAATTCATTCCCTCTAATTCTCTTTTGTAGTAAGTGGCTACATCCTCAGGACTATCTGCCTCAATCTCCTCTGTTACTTTAAAGTAACCATAATGCTCATGTGATACAAGGAATGTAACTAAACCATAACCATTATTTTCATCCTCTACTTTTATAAGTGTGTAATAAATTATCTCACAACTACCCTCAAATGGATTATCACAAAGTACGTCAGGATTTTCAATATGTATCATGTTGTTAAAATTTAAAAAGTTATATAATTAATTAGTGTAACACAAATATATAACAAATATCCTAACTTTGCAAGTTCTTGCAAGAATAATGCAAATTAAATGCAAAAAAAGTGCAAAAACCGTTAAAAAGTTAGTAATCCTCTATAATTATGATAACTTTTTGCTCAATTCGTTTACATTTTATCTGCTCAGGCAAAAACTCAACTACTACTGCAGGCTTATCATCTTTGATAACTTTGTTAGATACTAAAGCGTCTCCAATGTGTTTGAAGCTGGCAGCAAAGTTATCCCAATCCATAAGGATAGACTTATACCCTATATACTTAATAGTAACTTTGCCTTTATGCTTGTTTTTTGTCTGGCTCCTGATTAGGACCTTATAGAGATCCCTCCTTTTCTTTGCAGCTCTGAAATGCTCCCGGATTAATCCTTGCTTTCCATTAAGGCCCGGGATGATCCCTTTAATAACTACCTCTGTGATCATGTTGCAGGAATTTCGATAATGTCAAAATCTGCACCATCCAGTCTATAGGCTAATTTGAAAAAATCAAGTAACTGTCTTTGTGTCCTCCTGCTAAAAATTTTATCATCATTAAGGAGAGCAGATTTTTTAATGTTGCTGATTGTTCTCCAGGATACTGGGAAAGGATTTTTTTCTTGCAGATGTTTTACATCATACTTATCCATGTATTTTAATATGCACTCATGTAGCACTTTTTTAGTTTTGGCTTTCATTTTCTGTCTTTTTTAGTAAAAAAATATAGTTTATACCTACAAATATAGGCTATTTTGTTAAAATATCAACTATTTTGCAAATATATTGCATAAACTTTGCATAAAACTTGCAAAATTGTGCAAACTACCTTATATTTGTGGTACACTAATTAATTAAATAACAATCAAAATTAAACAACATGAACAAGTCAAAAGTAATGAAGCTCGCTCACTCTGTAAGAACAGAATTTACATCTTTTTCTGATGCTCTCAAATTTGCATGGGCAAAAATGAAACTACAAACTAAGCTCCAAAAAGGTCTGTGCTACTTTACCTTTACTAAGAAGAGTACAGGAGAGGAGAGAGATGCACTTGCCACTAATAACATGGAATACATAGACTACAAGCACAAAGGTTGCTACATCCGTAAAAAGTGGTACTTGCAGACCTTTTGGGATACTAACAAAAATGCATGGAGATGCTTGGACGTTAGAACTCTTGATAAAATACATTGGTAGAATTAAAGGAGAGGGTAAAACCTCTCCACTTTATAACTTTTTAAATATGCGAAATTATGAGTAATGGAATGTCGGTTAAAGGAATAGTAATCCTCACAATAGAAGAAAATTATAATCTTGTAGAACAGACAAAGGTCTTTGTAACTGTTTGTAAGTATATGGGATTAATGGATAATAACTCCCCTAAAGAGGAGATACACCACCGGGAAGATGCAAGCTGGTATTATGACCAGGCAGAGATACCCTGGCTTAAGTTTCATGACATGTTGGATGCTATGGAGATGCTTGGAATTAAAATAACCCGAAAACTTGAAAAAGAATGAGCAAATTAAAAGAAATCCGTATCTTGGATGAGGTAATAATAGTAACTGAATCTCAGTTACTATCCCTCTACCATGAGGATGATCAGGCCAGACTGATGGCCCTACACCAAGAGCAGGAACAACAAAATGCAATTAACAATTATTTAGAACACATTCAAAATTTAGAACAATGGAAATAATACGATTAACACCACAATTGTGGCAGACAGTAGAAATCTCAGAACTATCAAAGGCTATCATAGGATTTGCTACAGATTTTCAAAAAGCATCATTAAAGGCTGATTCTCAGAATAAGCATCTCAGAAACAAGTACGTTTCACTTGATGGATTGCTTAACACTATCAGACCTATTCTCACAAAGAACAAGCTATCCATTAGTCAGGACCTTGCAGGAGAGTATCTGATTACTACCTTAATGCATGAATCTGGACAGTTTAAAGGTAGTGCAATGATATTCAATCCTATGACTGATAACAGAGGTACAAACAATCTGCAGCAAATAGGAGGAGGTATCACATATGCTAAACGTTATGCCCTCGCTGCCCTTTTAGCTATCTCTACAGATGTAGATGATGATGCTCAAAGCATGGCAGGAAAAAAGATAGCTCCTACTAAAAAAACTGCACTACCAGTAGGAATGTATGAGCATGCAGGGAAAGCATATGAGAGAGATGGTAACTTTGAAGCAGTAGAGAAAAAATATACTCTTGATGCTAAAACTAAAAAAGTAATCCTCTCAAACATCAAAAAGTGAGCTGGCTTAATATAGAGCAAAATACTCCTGAGTGGCTTGAATGCCGCTTAGGTTTATTTACCTCCTCAAACATATATAACCTTTTTGTCAAAGGGAAAGGAGGAAAGCTCAGCAAATCAGCAGAGACATACATAACTCAGAAAGCTATAGAGCACATCTACCCTATACAGGTTGAGAGCTTTGGCAGTAAAGCAATGCAATGGGGTAACGATCATGAAGATGATGCCCGGAATGTCTATGAGGTAGTAACAGGTAAGGAGGTTACTAATGGAGGATTTTACCGCTTTGACTTTTATACTGGCAGTAGTCCTGATGGTTTAGTGGGTACTGATGGAATGATAGAGATTAAATGCCCCTTTACCCGAATCAACCATCTTAACAATGTGCTGAACCTTAAAGATGATACAGACCTATATAAGTCATCTAAGCAGTATTACTACCAAGTACACCATCAGATGTTTTGCAGTGGCCGTAAATGGGTAGATTTTTGCTCCTTTGACCCTCGTCTGTTGAGCTCCAAAAACTTTCTCCATACTATCAGAGTAGAAAGAAACGAGGAGTTAATGGACCAGATGGCAGAGGTAATCTATGAAGCAGGAAAGGAGAGAGATAGAATTATTCAGGAGTTTGAAAATATTAAGCAATAATTAGTGAGAGAGAGTTTTTTTCATGTTGTTTAAACTTTCTCGGAGGTAGGCTATTTAATAGCTTACCTTTTTTTTTGCTTATAAGTCAAAGTTTTTGTACTTTACCATCATTAACTAATAAAACATTCAGAACATGGAAAAGAAAGGTATTAATACACTAAAGGAGTTACTAACCTGGCACACTGATCTAATAGATGAGATTTACCAAATAGTAGAAAAAAAGAAAGGAAAGAAAGTGACCGGATGGGTAGCATTTAAATTCTTAGATAATCTATTTCAACTATTCCCTATCCTAACCAAACATAAAGAGATAGCAGCAGAGTGGCAGGATCTGGACTTTGATGAGAAAGCACAGATCCAGGAGATGGTAAGAACTCAGCTCAACATAGAGCACAAACATACTGAAGAGCTTGCAGAGAGACTCTTTTATATCATCATAGAGCTTGGGGATTTCCTTGCTTTTGTGCTTGAGAAAAAGCCTGCATAACTTTCCGGGCATCAGACCACCTATCAGACCACCTATTAGACCACTATGAATATATTATTAACATTAGGTAGCACAGGCCATAAGGTCAAAGAGCTACAGGAGAAACTGAATAAGATATTAGGCAAATCCATTTCAATAGATGGAGATTTTGGAATGAATACTGATAAACTTGTCAGGCAGTTTCAAAAAAAGTACAATCTAAAAGAGGATGGTATTGTAGGAAATTACACTTGGAAAAACATAGAGATACAATATAATTCAAAAAATACAAACTTGATGACACTTGGACCATCAAGATTTGTGGTTTTCGTAGATGCCGGACATGGAGGCTGCACCACCACCGGCATCTATACCACAAAAGGGAAAAGAGCTTTCCATCCAGATAAAAAACTGCATCAGGCAGGCAATTACTATGAGGGTTATGAGAATAGGATAGTAGCTGAGATGTTTATAGAGGAGTGCACTAAAAAAGGCATTCAGACAATAAGAACATACCACCCGTACAAAGATACTCCATTATCAGAAAGATGTGATATAGTAAAGAGCTGGTTAGATCGGGGATATTATGGCTATTTGCATTCATTCCACTCCAATGCTATAGCCTCAAGTAATTCCCCTGAGAAGATGTTAGGTACCAGGGGATTTAGTGTCTACACTACTACAGGACAAAACTTATCCGATAAGATAGCAGAACAACATATGCAGAATGTCCAGTTAAAGATAGGAGATTGGAAATATAGGTACCAGAAATCTGATGGAGACTCTGACTATGAGGCTAACTTTTACATTCTACGCAATACGGACCTTATCTACTATTCAAAGTTTGGAGCTATCCTTGAAGAGTTTGGATTCCATACCTCAGCAGTAGATTGTGAGTTTATTATTAATCATAGGAAACAGAGAACCGCTGCAGCTCTAATGACTGCACTCTGGACCAAAGAGGAAATGACTAAAATTTAAGCAGATTTTTTGAGCTTCTCTTTTTTAATCTTATCAGCTTTCTCCTTGATTCTTTGTCTTACTCCTTTGAGCTCAGTTTGAATGTCTTTGATATTCTTTTTCATAACATCTTGTTTATATTATCCATCTTCTCATCAATTGATGCCATTATTGTGGATAAGTTATTTAATGTTTCGATATGTTCAATCTCTCTATCTCTAACATATGTATTTAACTCTTTTATCCCAGCAGCATGCTCCTGCCTCTCTGTCCTAACCAAAGCTTTCTCCTCCTTGTACATTTTTAAGAGATTCCAAATGATTAAGCCACAAAGTACAATCAGTGGAGATTGCTCTGCAAACCTCTGAAATAATATAGTAAAATCCATTTGTAATAATTTTATAATTTATAATATCTTCCCTACTGAATAACTTACTCCCTCAATTATCAATGCCCAAATATCTAAGGTAGTATTTGTGTCCAACCCTATCTGCATTATCATCATATCATCCTCATAGTAGTTATCAATCTCTAATCCATCAAATACTGCTGAAGATATAGTCGCTGCTGAGGATGCCAGTCCCGTAAGCTGCACTACCTGTGCAGGATTAACATTATAGGCTACAGCAGTAGTACGAGGGATAGGCACTAATCCGCCTGCAGGATCAGCAATATTGTTATTAAGAACCTCCGTAGGCAAAAAGCCCATAGTCATATCAAAGCTTGCAATGGCTCCTCCACTACTATATAGCAATTTGAATCGTATAGGATAGGCAGTACACATTCCTCCAGGTATAGTAAATTGAAAATTAATATAATCACTTGCATTATTCATTCTGCCTTTTTTTACTTTGTGCGTCCACTCCTGTTCTCCTACAACACCATTTCCTACAGTCACGCTATAGTCAGATGTAGAGTTACCCTCTCCCCAGGTATTACCACTACCAAATAATGTTTTGCGATACAAAGCTAAACCATGTGCTACTTGCATTCCGTTTTTATTCCACATCATGTGACTTGGAGTAAGCATAAATTGTGTAAATACAGGAGGAGTAGCCAAACTGCCTAAAGTTGAAATTCTTAATCTTGCCCAGTACCCAGACTGTCCATCTATAGTTACTAAACCCCATGCAGTAGATGGAGAGATCCCAAACCTTAACTGCTCTTTAGAGTTTGACCTGAGACATATATTATTAGCATATCTGTACTGCTCATCCATGCTTATAGATTCTACTCCTACTCCTGCCCATGCAGCACCGTCCCATATTTCTATAACATAAGTAACCCCTACACCAACACTACCAGTTGCCTGATTCATGTTAATCCCCCAATGCTTAACAAGGTCTCCTGCCTCATCTCTTCTTATACTGCACCATGCAATAGACTCATTAACTACATTAGTGCTAAACCCAAAGGATGTAAGAGGATTTCTACTTGCTGCTGATGCAGTAATGTCTGCAACAAAAGTCCCTGCTGCATTAAGTTGCACCACTTTATTATATGTAGCATTTGCTCCACCTTTCCCTGTCATAAATTGACTGCCACGTTCAGGGAACCCTATAAGCTGGTCTAC
>WLWF01001790.1_pt1 | contig 16659 bp, 26 predicted proteins | sample 6718331 | NCBI WGS metagenome assembly WLWF01 (sample SAMN12718692, study PRJNA515312) | sponge metagenome | isolation source: marine sponge | host: Mycale hentscheli | place: New Zealand: South Island, Marlborough, Capsize Point | collected 2003-05-01
CATTTCCAACTCCTAGTATAGGTTTGTTATTTACGCTCGCAGGATTTCCGCTACTTACAGTTGTAGATGCAGTCAATTCTAACCCATCCATAAATAGTCTTGTTGATGCTATATCTGCGTTAGCGTAACCAGGAGTATACAATATTAAATTATGCCAGTTGTTATCATTTAGTATAGTGGTATTTACATCAAAATATCTATAATTAGTACCTGATCTAAATATTAGTATTCTGTCACCTATGATCGCGAAGTCTCCACCACCTCCAAGTGATCCAGAGTTTATAGCAACGTCTGCTTGCGTAGTTTTAGTCCAAAAAGAGCAAGTTGTTGGATTTGTTAAGTCTATACCTGAAGGTGTTGTGTTTTCTATATATGAACTAGCAGAAGATTTAACTATTGCTGATTTAGACGAAGGTATAGGAGTAGTAGGATTAGTTGGAAGATTCCACTGTGAAGTTGTTATATTCCATTTACTAGAGTTATCAAGTTTAAACCAAGTTTTTAAACTATTAGGCTCAACAGAAGCTGTAGGTAAAGGAACACCGTTGTTGTATAGAGTTGCTACATTTCCACCTGCTGTGTCACCGATACTACTAGCACTTCCATAACTTAATCCTGTTGTCCATACTTGAAAATTACTTAATTGCCCATCAAAATCATAAGTTGTAGTATTACCACTTATAAAACCACTATTATTACTCATGGTGTCATTGACGCGTGTAGTTGAAGTAGCTGTTCCAGTAGCTCTTAGTACGCCATCTACAAACACCTTAATACCTCCAGTGTTAGTTGTTCCATCCCATAATCCTAATGTATGATGCCATTCTCCATCATTAACGTTAATTGAAGTTTCAGCTTGAACATAACCTGCGGTAAACCAATTAGCAAATCTCACTTTACCAAATACTACTGTATAGAAGAAATTTCTATCTGCGCCAACTGGACTTCTTAAAGCTTCATCTTCACTATAAATCATTTCATAACCAGTACCTGTTGTTTTTACCCAACAAGAAACAGTATAGGCGCCTGTTGTATTTAGTTGAGGAAGTAAAATGTGTTCAGATGATCCAGTAAAATTAAAACTTTGCGGATATGCAGATCTATTATCTGGTATTTCCCATTTGTTAGGTGATATAGTTGTGCTATTAGGTGCTGAATAAACACCACTAGACCAACCTTTTCCAGATTGACCAGAAAATGTTTCTGAATATATAGTCTCACTTCCTGAAGTTATTGAAACCGAACGTATTTCAACTCTAGAAGTACTGTAAGTGCCAGTACCCATATCAAGCCTTAATCTTATAGAAGAAGAGTAGCTTAAGTTATTTATAGTGTAAACTCTAGCTTGCCAATTACCGCTACCATCACCTGGTCCTAAATACTTATTACCTCTACTTACCCAAGCACCTGAATCTAGGCTTGTAAAAAGTTGAGATCCAGCAGAATCAAAACTATTATTGCCTAGCATTACTCTAGTATCAACAACAACTGTAACATTAGACTTACTACCTGTCAAGATTGGCGTTAACCATTGTATACCATCGTTTATTGGGAAATCTAAGAAATAATTAGTTAAATCACTGTTTAAATCTTGGCATCTAAAATTTAAAACTCCAGTGCTTTCATCAGCCACAACTTGAGCATAATCTCCAGAGTTGCTAACAGCAGGATTTCCTATTTTATCTGCTTGCCAAGGAGCTCCTGTAAAACCTGGTATTAAAATAGCTGATTGGTTTAGTTTATACCAAGCTAATAAATTATTGTCTTGAGGTATTTCAGATAGTTCTAATAAAGGTAAACCATTATTATAAAGCTCTTCTATTTGACCACCTACACCATCTGTTAAAGCTGTTTTCCATAAACAAACATTACTAAGCTCACCATTTAAACTTTCATTTGACCCACTGTATCTCCAGCCACCTAATGTTATTTCGCTATCTGCTGTTGTAACTGCTGGATCTGTTGAAAAATCTGCTGAATTTAATGTGGAGACTTCTTGACCATCTACATAAAGCTTACCAGTACTTCCAGATCTAACAAAAGCGCAATGATACCACCTATTAGCTTCTGTCATTACGTTTTGTGCATAAATGTAGTTGCTGCCACCTCCACCATTATAAAATAAATATAATCTATTACCGCTAACGTTTCTTAAAGCCATTGCTATTTGTGGCTGAGTCATGCTAGTAGTAAAACCAGTACAAATAAAAGGTCTGTAACTAGATGTTATACTATCTTGTTTTACCCATGCAGATATAGTTAAGTCGCCTTGAGTTCCGTCCGCATATGGACCAGGTGCGTCTATCTCCTCATTTGAAGCTGCAAAGTCAAAAACACTGTCTGCAGAAGATACTATATTAGGATAACCAGCATTAGCTGTAGGGTTTGAATTGTCACCTAATGGCCAATATGCTATAGGTTCTGCACCTGATATAGTCATTGGGTTGTTTAGGTTATATAGGTAAGTCACTTGACTTGGAGACAAGTCATATGTAAAAATAGACATTTGAGACAATTTGCCATTCCAAGATACATTAGCTACTGGTGTTTGCCAAGATCCATTTCCTAAAACAAGTGATTTATTATTACTTAAAGAGCCGCTTGTATTGCCAGGTGTAGTAGTAGGCATGTTTCCAGAAAAAGAAACTGTTTGAGGAGCTCCATTTAAATATACTTTTAATCTACCGGCGTTTTGAACAGCGGCATCACTATCTGTAAATGATCCATTAAATACAACAGCTATATGATGCCAGTTGTTTAAAGAAGGTAAGTCTATAGAACCTATAGATTGTGGAGATTGCTTACTTATTACGAAGTCAAGATTGTTAGTGCCAGATGAGTTTCTAAAAGCTGTTCTAAAGTTGCTATTGCCATCTGGTGAAGTATTTTCATTATCTAGTATATATCCAGAACTTGAATTACTCGTTTGATAAAACCAAAAAGAAAAACTAGCTTTAGGTATTAATTGTATTTCCGTAGTTAGCGATGTTCTAATTCCACAAGTAGCTGGACTTTCAAGATCAATACTATAATTACTTAATCTGTCTTTGTTAAGATTTTCTGGCATTCGCCACGTTGGTGCAATGTAATTTGTTCCCATAATTAATCTCCCATTCTATACCACGCTATAGGCGCTCCAGTTGATAATGTGTCTAACTTAGCTGTTTTGCCAGCATTGTCGTTTGTAGAGTCGTATATCAATTTAGCTTCTTCTTCTGCTAATGTTCTATTGAAAAATGCCAACTCATCGATATATCCAGCAAACTCGTTAGATTCAACTGCTCCTTCAGAAGCTTGAAAAGCTCCTACATTTAAGCCTCTAGAGCTTGATCCAGCAGTAGGCCCGATATTAGGTGTTAAAGCAGGATTAGTAGCAGATGGTGAAAAAGATTGAGGCACACCATTTACATATATTTTAACTCTTTCAGCGCTTGGCAATGTACCGTCAAACGCCATAACTACATTTGCCCATTCTGGAGAAGCTTGAGTAAAAGAAATGCCATTTGTAGACACAGAGTTACCAGTGGATAAATTAAAAGTAAGTGTGTTTGAATTTACAATCATTTCTAGTTTATTTCCATTAGCTTGAAATTGAGACAATATTCTACGAGTAGTAGCATCTGAAGTGCTGTTAGGTCTTATCCAAATAGAATAAGACATTTGAGCTATATTATTTATAGCTGGAACATTTTCTTTTTGTATTTGAAAATAAGAGCCAGTACCGTCAAATTTAAACGAATAGTCATTGTCAATCAAATCAACAGTTGGTGAAGCTGGACCACCACCACTACTTTTGCCTTGGCCAGGTAAATTAGCCAGATCATATATTGGATTACCTATACCTATAGCCATCTTAGAATAAAGCTACTATATCACCTGCTGAAGCTGCTGTTGTTCCATCTGCTAAAGTAGCGCTAGTTACATGAGTAACTAATATAGGCAGGAAAGATCCAGCTGCAACACCTTTAAAGTTTACAGTTGTACCACCTTCCATTATAACTTGAATAACACTCATAGCAACACCTACATATAAACAACAACCTCTTTCAGTTGTGTTAGCTATTTGTGTAGCTCCAGGTGTTAGGCCTATAGCATCATGAGCAAAAACCCTAGGTTGAGCTTGCATATTACCTTCTAATCCTCTCATTTTATTTTTTTATTTTTGTGATTTTCTCAGCGCCTCTAGATCCAAAGTACGCTACATATACTGTTATAAGTAAGGCTTCTAATAATGAAACCCAACCTGTTTTAATTTCTAATAATACCGTAGAATCTAGTATTATAAATATTGTCATTGCTAATGTTAAAAATATAAGTGTCATAGGCCTTGTGTTTTTACTTAACCATGAATCACTTTTCATATCACTAGCCCATCTGCTAGAGATGTTGTTCATCTCTGCTATATCTTGCTCTAATAGTTTTAAAGCCATTTCTTTATCTTCTGGCTTAAGATTAGTATCACTTGATATTAAGTTTTTTACTATACCAAACGCACCATTATCAGGAAGTACATCTCCTATAGTATCAAGAATTTTAGGAGCTTTCTTAGTTAGAAAAGCCCCTATTTTTGTTTCTTTAAATTTCTTTTTTTCTTTACCCATTAAAATGAAGCTTTAACAGTTCTAGACTTAGGTTTTTTATTTTTGCTCATGTCATTGAAAAAATCTCTAATAGGTGTGTTTTTTAAACTTCTTTCGTACTGTCTATTACTTTTATTAGTTTTCTTAGCTCTTTGTTTCTTAATATCTTTTCTAGCTTTATTAATTGCTTTTTCTTCTGCTCTTTCTTCAAAATAAGCTTTTGGATTAAATTCCCATCCACGCTCAATCTTTCTATCTCTTTTAGCACTAGCTCTTTCTTCCATCTTTCTTTTCTTTTTAGCGCCTCTTAGTTCTTTTTTAGTTTGATCACCTGTTGGAGCTATACACTTAGTTGGGTCTTCGCTACTACAAGCGCTTAGCCCATCACCATCAATTTTTTGATATTTTACTTTATTATTATTTGTTTTTTTATTTACCTCGCTAGTAGTATAAGTATAAGATTTGTCTGTTTCTAATTTTTTACCAGTATAATCATTAGGCACTTTAGAAAAGTCAAAATCAATATCTGGCTCTTCCATTAATTCTAGCTTTGGTGCATTGTGATAAGGTAGTTTTTCAAAAGTATAACTTGATGTTTCTTTTCTATTTTTTTCATCTCTTTTTGTAGCTCTATCTCTAGACGCTTGCTTTTGCTCTTCAGTCATATTAGCCCAATTGCTGTTAGCAATTTTCTTTTCTTCATCAGTTAATGGTTTTTTATTACTACCTTGAGAGCTTCTTGTAATAGTAACTTTACCAGCTTCCTTATCTTTTTTTACCTCAACTTTAACCGGGTCTCCAGGTCCGCCTTCCATTTTACTAGCATTAAATGCTTCATCTAATCTAGCAGCAGATATAGGATTTGTTTTTCTATGGAATTGCGAATATTTCATTGTTTATTTTCTTTGAGTCATTTGTTCATTAAGCTCTTCGGTTGTAGGTGTTTTTTTATTGTAAAGAAGTTCATTAGCTACACTAGGATCATCTAAATTTATTTTCTTTAGTTTTTTTAAAGCTTTATTTGTATCTCTTCCTCCTACAACGTTTCCGTTAGGTTTAATTAGCCTTTGCATAAAAGCTTTTATTTTGTCTCCAGGTCCTGCCATAATTATATTTTTTGTGATACAGCTCTATCAAAATCTACACCCATTCGTTTTTGTTTAAACTTATCCATCGCATGTTTTACTCTTTTTCCTAATCCACCAAGACCTTTTTTATTTTCTATAAAACCTGTTCCTGCTTCACCTTCGTCTAATTTAAACTCACCTTCGTATGGTCCACCTGTTTTATAACAAGGAGATGATTTACCTTTTTTATTCAATGGAGTAATTTTAGAAACCATTTTAGCAGGGTAGCCATACATAGTAGCTACAGGTTTTTCTGGACTAAGTTTTAAATCCCCGTTTTCATTCTCTAATTCTGGTTTTGGACCATTATCGTAAAGTGGTAATCTTTTATAAATATCACCTACTAATTTTTTATCCTTTTTATTTGCCATTATACTTCTTTTTTATTTTCTTTTGAATATTCTTATTATTAGCTTCTTTTTCTTGAGCTAAACTAGGATTTCCATCCGCAGCTGAACTTCTTTGTGTTATTATTGTTTTAGCAGTATTCTTAGGAGAAAAATACATATTTTCATTATCATATGCAAAATTTCCAGTGTCTTTACTTTCCACATCAAATTGATCTATATGTACCATTTCATGATCTATAACTTCTTGCATTTGAGCTGGATTAGTTAGATCCTTACTTAATCGTATAGTGCCTCTATCATTTGCAACACCTAATACACCTGGCTCATCTAAAGTTCGGTATATAGGTATAGGGTTAATATCGTAAAAAGGTTTTATCTTAATACCCATCAGTCAGCTTTAAAAGCTAATAATACTTCTCTAATTGCATATCCTAAACATATACCTGAATACAAAGAATGTCCTTCAAGTAATAGTATAGATCCTGCTATTCCAAAAGAAAGAGCTTTTGATAATGGGTGGTTTATTATCATTTTAAATTTTTCCATAATTATTATTTTTTGTTAGCTTTAATTTCTTTATCGGTTAACGGAACATCAGCATCTGTTGTTGGACGTGGTTTTATTGTACCATTATCACAGTAAAACTCTCTTTTTTCTTTAGCGGCTTCGTTCTTACCACCTTCTTTTTTAGCATATCCTTTTTCCCAAGCTTTCCAAGCTGCTTTACATTTATTTCCTCTAGCCATAACTTATTTCTTAGTTGAGCAGCCAAAATTTTTAGCATAGTTAGCCATTTTGACTACAGCGGGTTTATATTTTTTTTTACTTTTCATTACGGCGCTAGCTGCTGAACAAGCGTCTTTAAAACCATTCTTTTTAGCCCAAGCTGTAAACTTACCTTGGTTTTTTTCTTTTATTTCTGGAAATTCTTTTTCTGCCATAATACTATTTTTTATAAGGGAAATTCTTATTAAACCAGTCTTTACGGTCATCACAATTACAACCACCAGGTATTATGTCTGCTAACTTTCTTATACCTGTCACTGTTGTAAATTTCTCTATTGTATCACCTAAGCCTTTTGATTTCATAAGTTTTTATATTCTTGCGTTGCATTAAAGCTAGGACAAGCTTTGTTAGCAAAATCATTATGTGAATGTATATCAGCACTAGGATACATAGCCTTTAATGTTCTAAGCACTGCTAGAAGACTTTCTTTTTGACAATCATATCTAGTGTCTTTTGGTGTTTTACCATCTGCCTCAACTCCTCCAGCATAGCATATTCCTATTGAATTTCTATTGTAACCCTTACAATGAGCACCCATTTTAGCTATATCTCTACCTTTGTGAATATCTCCATGAATATCTATATAAAAATGATAGCCTATGTCAGTCCAGCCTCTGCCCTCTACGTGCCACTTCCTGATTGTTTCTACAGGAACATCTTGTCCTTCGCGAGTAGCAGAACAGTGGACTATAATTTTATTTATTTGCCTCATCTTTACCTTTTTTAAGGTTATACCATCTATGAGCAGTATAACCAATAGTTACACATAATAAGGTTATTTTTAAAAATGGCTCTAACCAATCGAAACTTGCGATCGTGAAAGATGTTATATTAAAACAGTATAACTTTAGATCATCAATACCCATTATTTCTGAGCGTTAAGACAAGCATTACCTTTATATCCGCAATTGCTAATACCACCTAGCGTAGGTGTAATTGTAGAATTGTTGGATTTCATAACTCTTGTTCCTAATATAGGTTTTGCATTGTTAAGTTCTTTACCTGCTGGCTTTTGTTTTTCTCCGTAACTTGGCATAATTTCTTTTTTATTTTTTGTAAATTCCCATCATTAATCCAGCTGAGCTAGGGCTAAACACGGGGTTGTTATTAAAACTTGAATTTTGTACTTTACCTTTTTTAAGACCTGCTGCAGCTAAAGCACCTGTTGGATCGTTTGGATTTACTATACCTCCCATACCACCAGCGCCAGGGTTGCCTGGAATAGCAAGTGGATCAGCTACTGCTTGTGGAATCACAGCTCCGGCATTAGCATCTTGCGTTGCTCTATTTGCAGCGTCTAACTGTTGTTTGTCATTTACAGATCCAAGACCTTGAGTAGCTAAACCAGCAGCTCCTGCTAATGGATTTAAAGCTCCTTTACCAGCGCCTAGCAAAACATCATCCCAAGCGTTTTTAAAAGTAACTTTTTCACCTGAAGCTTTAGCTTCTCTTCTAGCCTTTAAAAAACCGCCTACTCCACCAGCAACAGCACCTAATGCTTGAGGTATAAATAAAGCTGGTCCTATGTTACTATACTGTTTAGTTTTCATCTTGTTTTGTCTTTGTTTAAATTTTCAATAGAAAAGCTAAGAACTTTGTCCATGTAGCTATTTCTTTTCATTATTTTGTTACTGTTAGTATTTTCAGGTATATCTTCTTCACCTAATATTATTCTATATATTCTACTAAGTAAATGTTTAAATCTAACTGAAGTCTTATATATATGGTATTTTTGTGTAGTTCTATTGCGTTTCCTCCACACAACTATCCAACCCTCTTTTAGCAATCTGTTCCAGCGCCTGTTATCCCAGCTGTAGGAATATGATCCATCTTTGAAATCTTGCTTTGTAAACAAGTCTAGTGAATCTAAATACATTAACAATTCAAGGTCTGCCTCTTTAATATCACATGTCTTTGATACCCATTTACGTATTATTCTATAATGTTTAAATAAGTTAAGGTCTTTTAGATCACTTGGGCTTATTTTTCTCATATTTATAAAACTATAACTACGTCAAACTCTTTAATTACTTTGTAATTTGTTTTGTCTATTTCTATATTAAACCCAGCTGATTTATCATAGTATATGTTGTCACTATTGTTTATAGCTTTAACATCTTCACCTACCTGAATAACTTTAGCTTTTCTATACCTAACATCTTCTCTTTGCTTTTCAGATAGTATTAAACCGCCTTTAGTTACAGTGTCATTTTCCTTTACAGGATCAATAACTATATATTTACCTATTGCTCTCATGCTCTTAGATTGTTAATAACACAATCCGTAGATAATATAGTAGTAGCTACTGAAGCTGCATTAATTAAGGCACTTTTAGTTACTAGTAATGGATCAACAATACCTGCTTTTACCATATTAACTTCTTTTCCTGTAACCACGTTTAATCCTTTGTTTTTAAGCTGAGGATAAACAATATCAAGACCTGCGTTAGTAAGGATTTTTTCGTAAGGAGCTTTAATTGCTTTTAGCAATGCTTTTTCTCCTTCGGTTTTACCTTTTATATTAACAGAAGCATTAAGTAAAGCTATTCCTCCACCAGGAACTATACCTTCTTTAATAGCAGCTTTTGTAGCACAAATAGCGTCTTCTACTCTATCTCTTTTTTCTTTTAATTCTATTTCAGAATTAGCACCTACTTTTACAATAGCAACCTTAGCTAATAACCTACCTAATCTTTTTTCTAATCTAGTTAATAAGTTAGGATTAGTAGTTTCTTTAATCTTATTTTTTATAGATGTTATAACATCATCAACTTGATCCGGTATACTTTCTAGTTGTATAATAGTTTCATGAGGACTTGTTATGCTTTTCAAGCAAGAACCTAAATGCTCTGGCTCTATAAGATCCATATTGTCTCCTAGATCTTCATTTATTAAAGTAGCGCCAGTTAATGCGGCTAGATCATCTAAAGTATCTCTTTTACTTATACCATATGTAGGAGCATCTACTATGTTTACTTTGATATTGCCTTTGATCTTGTTCATAGCCAAAGCACTCATTACTTGAGCTTCTACATCAGCTATTATTAATAAAGATTTATTATTCTTTATAACATACTCTAAAACACCTTGTATTTTTCGTATATTCTCTACTTTAGATTCTATTATTAAAACTACTGGATTATCTAATTCTGCTACGCCATTTTCTTTGTCTGTAATAAAATGGCCATTAACAATACCTTTTTCATACTGTACACCTTCTATTCTTTGAACTGTAGTTTCTGGATGTTCATGTGTTTCCATCATAACTACTCCAGTTTCGTCTACAGCTTGAAAAGCATCGTTTATAATGCTTCCTAGGTATTCATCATTATTAGCTGATATAGTAGCTACTTGTTTTATTTTATCACCCTTCACTGTAGAAGAGTTTTTCTCAAGATATTGCACTACTTTTTTTACAGCTAAATTAATTCCTTCTTTTAGGTCTCTAATAGACTCTGATTTTGAAACTTTATAAGCTTCACTTAATATAGAGTGAGCTAAAACTGTTGCTGTAGTAGTTCCATCTCCTGCTTCTCTCACTGTTTTTCTTGCTGCTTCTTTTAAAAGTTTAGCACCCATATTTTCTACAGGGTCTAAAAGTATTACTGAGTCAGCCACGGTTACACCGTCTTTTGTTATTTGAGGATTACCTCCTCCATCTTCTAGTATAACACACTTACCGCTAGCTCCTAATGTGGAGCTAACAGCTTGTGTGAGTTTTTCTATACCACTAAATATAGCGGATTTAGCATCTTCACCGAAGTTTAGATGCTTTACTATTGTTTCATTCATTTAATTAAATTTAATTTGATTGGATTGTATTGGTCTTTTTTACGATGCTGAACTTATATTTTCCCAGCTTATTACTACACTTGCTAATTTATCTTTAACTGATTCTGTTAAGTAAATTTTAAAACCAGCTTGTTGTAAAGCAAAAATAACACTATTGCTTAAAGATCCACATTCAGTTTGAAATTCTCCAGCAATGCAAGCATCTTGTATTTGCTTAGCAACTTTTTTAGTTGACCATATAGAAGATAAAGTTAAATTCTGAGCTTCTTGAGCACTAAGATAAGACGGGTTAATATCTGCTTTTCTACCTGCTTCCACCCATGTTTTTCTTTGATCCGCTTCAGTTTCTGTAGCAGAAAATTCATCACCAACTACTTCACTCATTACCTCATCAGCTGCCTTAATTACTTCGTGATTAGCTGGTTGTCTAAAAAGTACTCTTTCTGAACTATCTCTTCTTATGTTCTTATCTCTTTTTAATTGCTGTTCTTCAAAAGAATTAATAGTGTCTTGGTTTTTAGCTAAAAATTCATCAAGCTGACTTTGAACTTCATTTTTCTTTGCTGTTATTCTTGTTTCATTGTCAGTCAAGTCTTTTATTTTTTGATCAGACTCTGATTTTCTTTCGTCGTTATCAGCTTTTTGTTTCTGTGACTCAGAAATAGCTTCTTTACTAACAACTATATCTCTTTTTAAATCCTCTTGAGCTTTTTGGTTTGCTTCAATATTAGCTTTTATTAAATCAACATTTTTAACTTTTGAGTCTAAAACTGCCTCTCCAGAATTAACAACAGCTTGTTGATTAGCTATTGCAGTTGCACTTGCTCCTGATTTTTTTAATTCTTCAAGAATATCTAGCTGCTCCCTTAAGTTAGCTTCAGCTTCCTTAACATTTGCTTTTCCTTCTGCTTCACTTGATTGAAGTTCCACATATTTTTTCGATAAATCTTTTACAGAATTTTCGTTGCTAACTACTTTCTCTTCTAAAGCTTTTATTGAAGCCTCGAGATCAGATTGAGTTTTTGCAAAGCCATCAGCAAATTTTTGTTCTACAGCTAATTCCGCCTTAACCGCGTTTAATTCGTTAGTAACGTCTTCTAACTGTTTTAATATGGTTTCTCTTACCGCTATTAAGTCTTTATATAAGTTTTTTCTTATTAATGTCATTTCTTTTAATCATTAAATGTTTTAACTACTTTAGGTCCTTTTAAAAACTCTAATTTTTTTGTGTAATGTTCTATAGATCCATCAATAGCAGCCTCAGCGCCATCCATTGTTTCTCTTCTAGTTACATCGATCCAGTCTTCTTCGTCTGGGTGTTTATATTCTGTTTGATAAAATCCATTAGGTAATTGAACAATTCTCCAATTGCTTTTCTTGGTTATATGTTGCCAATGGTTGATCATACTTTGATCTGGTTGTGTAGCAGCTCTAAAGCTACTGGTGTATAAAAACGTCATTATTTTTTTGGTTTTAGTTTAACGTTGGTTATTTATACTATCACATGATAGTTCGGTTATTTAAAAATTAAGTGTTATTGCAGGTCTGAAGGTTGTAGCTCCAACTTCAAGTTCATTGGTAATTAATGAAGGTAGGCTAGCTGAATTGCTAGCAAAGTTGGCTGCGTAAGATACATTGCTTACACCAGCGATACCTAATAAACCAGTTGCTGATTGAGCTCCTATGCATCTTACAACAATAACATAAGCAGTTCCTCCTACTAAATCTAAGTCTCCAGCATTTACAGGACTTAAAGTAATAGAAGCATATGGGTCACTACTCCAAAGAGATTTAGAGCCTTGACCTAATAGTACATTTCCAGCACCTGTACCTATACCTGTGGATACACTAGTATATATACCTACAGTAATACCACTGTTGGTACCCGAAAAAGATGGTGCAGCACCAGAAAGTAATATCGTAGCCTTTGTACATGTAAAATCTGAGTCAGGCGTTGCTTGATAAGCATGCGCTTTGTTTGCATTATTTCCAGTTACTATTGTGGTTGCTGCTGCATAGTCTATAGGTACATAACCTAAAACTCTGCCAGGTGTATCTATCCATGATAATGCACCAGACGAATTTGATTCTAGTATTTTATTATTACTACCTGGAGCAGCGCTAGGTAATGTTATAGCGTATGAAGATGATGCTGGTCCAAAGGATTGTAAACTAACAATATTTTGTGAACCTGCAGCTTGAAATTCAATAGCACTTGGTGTTCCTGTTTCTCCAGAAGTTCCTGCTTTTAATCTTACTACACCGTTATTAGTTGATGATCCCATACCTACTGCTAACTTACTTACAGTACCTGTTTGATTAAAGTTAAGAGTTCCAGCTCCGTTAAAATCTCCTGTGCTAGCACCTACATACTGTATATCACCTGTTGCTCCTATAGATGATCCGCCAGTGGTAGGAGTTGTCCATGCTAATTCACCGGTTGCTCCAACTGATGATAAAACTTGTCCACCACTTGAAGCCGGGTTAGAAGGAAGAACTAGGTTATAGGTTTGGGTCATTACGTCATCACCTACTTTTAAATTTAAGAATGTACCGCCTGCTTTGTATTCCATTGATAAGACTCCAGATTGTACACCATCCTCTGCTCTAGCTATAATAAGACCGCCATTTCCACCAAACTCACCAACTTGTAAAGTTCCAGTGTTACTATCAAATGTTAATTCATTATCACCGCCTATATTAGAAGCAGTTGTCCATTTAGCTACTTGATTAGCAACGCCCGTACCAGTTACAGTACCTGATCCAGAAGCTGTAGCCCATTGGCCATCTCCACCTAAGTATTGACCAACAGAACCACCAGCTGGTACATGTCCTGTAATAGAACCACCGCCATATGCTCTAGATGACACATTAGGTGAACCTGTTGCAGAAGAAACAGAAATAGGTAATGTTGCCGTTATACTATCTACTACATCTAAAGAATCTTTAATAGATGATAATGTTGCTTGTCTAGTACTATACTTAGGTGTACTAGAAGCGTCTGATAATACAAACAAGTCATCTAACGCTGGTACAATTATTGGGTATGAATATATTATCGACATGTGTTATTTTTTTTGAGGTTTTATAGGATTTTTTCTAATTATAGAAGATAGACCTGTTTCTTGATCATTGTCATAACCTATAACATTATTTTTCTCTAAGTCTAATTCACCTAGTATTTCACCTTCTTTAACAAAGTAATCACTATCAGGGTTATTTGAGGTAGGTGTTGGTATACCTACGTCAGCCAATGACTCATCACCCATAATTTCTACACCTGGTCTACCTTCAAATCTATTAGGATCTTTACCAACCATGGGTTTAGATGGTGCGTCCCATTTACCTGTAGAAGACTTAGCACTGTTCTGTCTTGCAGCTTCATTGAAATATTCTTGCTTACTAAGATCTCCATATGTTTTCATGTCTCTACTCTTGAACGCTTCGTCGTAACTCTTTTTTTTTTCAGCGTTAACCTGCTTACTTGGAGCAGACGTATTCTTATCACCATAAGCCATTTGAGCAGCTGCAACCATATCACCCATTCTTTTTTGAGCCGGATGAGGATTACCATACATTTTAGCTACATAAGCCCCGTCTTTTTCATCAGTTACTATAGGCATGTCTTCTGTATCAGCATCCATAACTTTTTTACCTGGTGAAGCTTTTATAGCGTCTCTAAGAGGTTTGCTTAATTTGTATTGTTCACCTTTTAATGCTTTTTTACCTGGGCTATATGAGTTTTCATAATCACCTCTGTCGTAATATTGCTCGCTTGTAGTTTGTTTTTCTCTATCTGCTATAGGTGAGTACTCTGTATCTGCATCTTTTACTCCTGCACCTAATTTTCCACCAATTACAGCCCCTTTTAAAGCACCTTTAGCCATTCCTTTGAACATGTTATTGATTTTTGCCTCGTTTTCTGCTTGAGCAATCATAGGTTTTAGCTCTTTCTTAGACTTAAACCTATTTTTATTGTCTTTATTTCCAAATAGTCCCATATTTTGCTTTTTATGCGCCTCTTCCGCCCATGTGTTTAGATAAGTACGATCCGCCTTTTCTATTTTTAGCGTCATAGTGTGCATCTTTCTTTAAAGCATGCGCATGATCGAAATCATTCTTAGCATTTGCCATATCACCTTTAGCAGCTTCGTATCTACCGTCAGCTTTTAATTTCTTTTCGTGAGAGTAATCGTCCATTGACGCCTCTTTGTCTTGATATTTATCCATAATTATAGTTATTTTTTATTCTTATACGTATAGTATACCTATTTACAGATAATTACAATAATTTACATATAAAAATAAGGGTACACTGTGACATAAGCTACTTACTATATATACTTACCTAGCTAGTGTCACTATTTTTAGCCCCGGTATGAATTATATAGAAGTAAAGTGTTGCCCCCTGCAATTTAATTTTGTTTTTTAAAATAAAACGCAATTTTGTTTTTAGGGCCCTACCCTTTTTCATTACATTTTAATATGATATTTTGATTTTTTTCGACATTCGCAATTTTATTTTTTGATTTTGTAACTTACTAACATTAATAGTTACGATGCTAATACATTATGCATAAGATAATATAAATATAATTAATAACTAAACAAATAAAATAAATAACATTATGAAAACATTAATAACAAATATCAAATCTAATTACATTACATTAATCACTCAAACAATATTAATCTCTTACTTCATTACATTATTAATCATAAAATAATAAGTTACAAAGTAAACACAACACATAAAAGATAATATAAATATAATTAATAACTAAATAAAAATAAATACTATGAATAATTTAACTAAAAAACAATCTCACGAAATCACTAATCTTTACGAAATGTTAAGCAATGGCTGGCATTATACCTCATCGCCTAACTATCACAAGTTTATGAAAGCTCATAATGACTTACAAGATTATAAATCTAAATAATTACAAACTAAATACAAACTCAATAAGATAATATAAATATAACAATTAAACTAATATAAATAAATAAAATAAATAAACTATGAAAACTAATAATTTAACTACTAAAAGATTTGTAATAAGAAAATCATTAATTGGCACTAACACAGTAATTACTTTTACTAATAAAAAAGATATTACTTTCACTTATGACCATGATGAAATATACTCAACATTTCAAGAAAAATTCGAAACTATGAAGTGTTTCCAGGAATACAAGTCATATACTAATTCTAATACTGTACCAGCTTTCGCAAGAAACTTAGCAGAAATAGCATAAGTAACATGTGACAGTAGCCAGTTACTATTATATATTAACAAGCTATTGTCATACTACACTATTAATAATATATTAATATAACTATGTAAGTTATTGAGATAACAAGTGTAAGACTATAACTAACTTTTAAACTAATAAACTAATAATCACCTTTAAACTAACTTAAAATGAATAAATATAATAATAATAAAGAACAAGAACAATCAAAAGAAATACTAATTTATATGGTAGTAATATTCTGTGTAATAATAATAGTAGACTATATTACAATGTAAATACAACTACTTATAGATAATATAAATATAATAAAACAAAAGTCTTAGTTGATAGTAATACTTTAGAGACTATAAATATAATGAATATATTACTCAGCACAAACTAATAATAATAACTATGCTTGATTTAACTAAATTACCAGAATTAAATAATACTCATGAGTATCTAGTGGATAATCCAGATTACTCAGAACTATATGAGCGACTAAATATGAAGAATATGGAAGACTACTTAATTGTATACTCTTATCTACATAATGTAGCAGAAGTAGCTAATGAACTAATAAATAATAATGTAGAATTTAGTCACAAGTCATGTCACTTATCAGACGAGTCATATTTACTAATTGATAAAACTCAAATACTATGAAAACTATAACTATAAAAATAGATGAAGATAATGACATTTATGAGATGATTGTAAATGGTGAAGAAAGATATTCACTTGACAATGTATATGAAAGTAAATACTCTAAACTCTTTGATGAAT
>WLWF01001795.1_pt1 | contig 16645 bp, 22 predicted proteins | sample 6718331 | NCBI WGS metagenome assembly WLWF01 (sample SAMN12718692, study PRJNA515312) | sponge metagenome | isolation source: marine sponge | host: Mycale hentscheli | place: New Zealand: South Island, Marlborough, Capsize Point | collected 2003-05-01
CGCGGGCGCCGGCGAAAAACCTGAAGCTCAGAAAGATCAATGATTACGCAAAATCCCGTTCCCGTTGACAGGTAAAATTGAACTTTGCTGGTTTTTTTACCATCTCATCGGCAGCGTCCCCGCGAGACCAGCTCGGTTCAGGATCACAGGATATGGTTTCCCGTTTCTCGGTCAAACACAATGGGTTGTGGTTTTTTCTAATTAAGACTGGATCTGGAAGGCCAGGAGCTGATGCAGCTGTTACAGGTGAATCCCATTCCCGTTGGTAAGGAAAAGGCTAATAAGGAGGCGCTTACTATATTAAACTGGATCAGGAGCCCAGCAGCAGGTCCCTGAAGAAAACGCTTGACCTTCGGGTGGGGAAGCTGTATACCGGCAATGGTAGCTCATTAAGTAATTCGTACATCTCTAATGTATGGCTCCTGTTTCTTGGTGGGCTGCCGTTAACAATGAAAGGATAATCCCGTTCCCGTGCTAAAAGTAATGATGATTGCTGGTATGTTATCACTGTTGGCAACAGGCACCGGCCGCATCACTCTGCTGGTGGGTTTGAATATTTTTTTAATTTATTTTTTTTAGGTTTGACAATGTCGTGGGATTTGATAAGATGAAATCAACTAAAAACAAAGGAGCAAACATGGACGAAAAGTTAATAAAAGAACTCAAAGAAAAGTTTATGAAAAACTTTCCTATTGAGTTTGTTGCAATCAGACCATTGGAAGAACAGTACAAGTCTTTGGAAGACTATCACAAGTACTCGGTCAATCATGGTAGAGATGCATTTTTATTTCATAGAAGAAAAGAAATGGAACTGCCTGCCCTATTTTTTATTCCATATAAAAGAAATATGGTTTCAGAAAGAGGTAATCAATTTATCCAAATGGGTAAAAGAGTTGAAGTCTTGCATGACCCTGAACCTAAATCACCTTTTGGTGAAATGGTAATAGGTTGCAAGTTTTCTAGTGATATATCAAAGAACTTAGCCGTGACTGTGGTGTCAGGTATGCTTGATGATTTCAATGCACCTTTCTATACTTTCATGACTGAGGCTTATGCTTTGAAAATAAAAAAAGGTGAATCAACTACTCTTGCACCTAGCGAACACCCTCAGAGGCAAGAAATTATGATGATACATACTTGTGACCAAGTAAAAACAATTGGGACGCATTTTCCTATTCTTGATAATGATTTAGGTAAAGCTGAACATCATGATGAAATGGGTGATGATAGACGAGGTAAATTTTCAAATTTGTTCAAGGAAATACAATCACCCTCACAAACTAACTAAACATAAATTCCCGTTCCCGTTGTTAAACAAAATGCAATGGGGACGGATTTCTATATATTAACCAGAGTCCGCGGGCGCCAGGGAAAAATCCAGTTCAAAAATCTACATAAACAAACGATTTCCCGTTCCCGTTTTGAAGCAAATTGCATTTTTGCTGGGTTTTTTACATCTCAATCTGGCAGCGGCCCTGGCGAAAATTCACGGAAAGATAAGGATAAATGCCGTTTCTGGAAAAAAAGCAGATGGCAGCTCACCTGTGCTTTAAAAAAATGGCAGGTGAACTTCAGGACACAGATTTGGGTGTGGTCTTGAACACAACTGTAAGTTGTAAATAAATATATATCTTATCTTGACTTATGAAATCTTATGACTATATTAAGATATGAAAGGAGTATTAAACTTATGCCTAGTAATAATCAAATAGTTGAATTGAAGTCTTTAGTAATGACTTCAAAAGATAACAATGAGATTGTTGAGAGATTGAAATCTTTTCTTGAACGATTGAATAATGAGAAAAGAATTAATTGGCAAATGTTGGCTTGTTATTTAGACGGAAAAATATTCGAATTTATACAAGCGAACAAAGACAATGAAGTTGTTAGCAAGTTTGCAAATGAGTTAATAGAAGAACTTGCAGAACAATTCAATCTTAATCGACAATTATAAACCTAATCATTAACTAACAAGCTAATGTAATTGAGGGCGACTTAACACTCGCCCTCTTTTTTTTATCCCATAAGTAATTCTTTGTAATCCCAAAATCGACACAACCTCGACAGCAACCCCGACCCCCCTTTTATACGTTGATGTAACTTATAATGTGTGTTAGGATGCAAGAAATTCAAATACAATTGGCCAAATATACTTATGGACCTAAACCAGTTACCAAGAGAAAAACTAGAGAAATTAAAACAATTCTTAGACGCTAAAAAAATATTAAAGGGTAGGTCAGATTTTTTATATTTTGTTACTCAGGTTTGGCCTGACTTCATTTATCGTAAGGCTAAACATAAAACACAATGGGGCCACCATCAAATTATAGCTGATAAGTTTGATAGAATAGCAGATGGATCTCTTAAAAGATTAATTGTTAATATGCCACCAAGGCATACTAAATCTGAGTTTGCATCTTATTTGTTACCTGCCTGGATCATTGGAAAGAATCCTAAAGCAAAGATAATGCAAGTTTCACATAATGCTGAACTATCACAACGTTTTGGTCGGAAGGTGAGAAATCTTGTTGACTCTGAGGAATATAAAAAAGTATTTCAAAACGTAACTCTATCACAGGATTCCAAAGCTGCTGGACGTTGGGAGACTAATCAAGGTGGTGAATATTATGCTGCTGGTGTTGGTGGTTCCATCACGGGACGTGGTGCTGATGTCCTTATTATTGATGACCCGCACACTGAACAAACTGTAGGATCAAAAGAATCTTTAGAACGAACATTCGAATGGTATACGTCTGGCCCTCGTCAGCGTTTGCAGCCTGGTGGTGCTATTGTACTTGTTATGACACGATGGGCACAAAATGATCTTACAGGTAAACTGATTCGCGAACAGCGGAACCCAGGTGCTGATCAATGGGAGGTAGTCGAATTTCCAGCTATCCTGCCCAACGATGAACCTGTCTGGCCTGAGTATTGGACAAAGGAGTCCCTCCTTGGAACAAAAGCGTCTATACCAATTACAAAATGGAATGCGCAGTACATGCAGAATCCTACTGCAGAAGAAGGAGCAATATTAAAACGTGAATGGTGGCAATCATGGGATGCTAATAAATTACCAGAACTTAAACATATTATACAAAGTTATGATACTGCTTTCTCTAAAAAAGAAACTGCAGATTACTCAGCCATAACTACCTGGGGTGTGTTTACACCTTTTGAAGATTATAAACCTGCATTGATATTATTAGATGCATTACGTGGTAGATATGATTTTCCAGAACTTAAGATGGTTGCTTTCGACCAGTATAAATACTGGGACCCAGAAACGGTAATCGTGGAGAAGAAAGCTACAGGAGAACCCCTGATCCAAGAAATGAGAAAAATGGGTGTCCCTGTTGTAGAGTTCGTACCAGTAAAGGGTAAAGACAAACACGCAAGAGTTCACGCTTGTGCTCCAATCTTTGAGTCAGGTCAAGTATTCTACCCTGAAGGCGAAAGATTTGCAGAAGAACTTATTGAAGAATGTGCAGCATTTCCTTTTGGTGAGTTTGATGACTACGTGGACAGCACCACCCAAGCTGTGTTAAGATATCGTAAGGGGAATTTTGTGAGCTTATTTTCAGATGAACCTGACGAACCCAAGAATAAAGGTGAAAGGCCAAAGTATTATTTTGAATGACAACTGTACCAAAGAAAAAACCATATACTAAAAAGAAATTTCTAGAGCAAGCTGAACTATATATTAAAGGTTCTAGGGGAGGTTTTAATAAAGTAGAAATGCATAACAAAATTGTAGAAAAAGGAAACATGCTTAGAAATCAAGGAGTCCCAAGAAAAGATGTTATTTCTATAATTAAAAAAGCAAATCAAAACGTCAATAGATTGTTTAGACAAAGAGCAATGAAAAAAGATTAAGGAGGAAAATGAAATGATTGTTAGAAGAAAATTAGCAGGTGGATTATTACAAACAGGTAAAATAATAAGAGCAGCAGTAAATAATCCTGGTTTTAAAAATTTAAGTAAAGGTATTCAAGAAACTTTAAAAAAATCTATGAAGGATCAAAATCTAGCTAAGAGTGCAACTAAAATTGAAAAAGCGGGAGCTTTGCTAAGAGCATTAAAAAATTTTCAACGTAATAATAATTTTTCTAAAAATTTAAGAGACTCAGCAAAAAAAGCTATTACAGAAGTAAAGAAGTATCAAAAACAAAAACGAACTGAAGCAACTGAATATATGAAATCTAAGGGTGCAACTAAAAACTTTAAAGGTGGATTAATTAGAAAACCTAAATTAGCAAAACGAGGATTTTAATGATAGATCAATTACCAAAAATACCTGATGACAATACATATCAACCAGTTGAGGTCAATCAAAAAACGAAAGAGAAAGTAACGCTCAACGACCTACCACCGCCAGGTGCCTTGTTACAAAGACCTATAACTGAACGTGAGATATTAGCACTTAAAGCTTTTGGAAGTGATACATTAAATTTATTAAACGAAATTTCTAAAGATATGCTTCCTGGGATTGGAGAAGCTAGGGCTGTTGAATACACAAATCAAGAAATAGCTGCTCTAAAAAATGCTGTTGAAGAAAGAGATGTTCCAGGAACAATTGTTCATGGTATTGGAGTCCCAGTCATGTCAGCAGGGACATTACCTTATTGGCTAGGAGGCGGGGTAATAGGTGGAGCTGCAGCGTTTTTAATGAGAGATATCATAGGTAAAGGGTATCGTAATATGACTTCTAAGTTTAGAATGCAGCAAGCTGATCCAGTTAGAGGGGCTAGCCCACGAACAGATATTCCAGAAGAGGTTTTAGAACAACCTGGTTTAAAGGCTGCAAATCAAAAGTCAGACATTGCTGTTAGACAAAAAGATGTACCAGTAAAAATTACTGAAAAGTTTAACTTTGGTGAAACAGGCACTCCTGTAAGAACAAAATACTCAACATCCACTTCTGATTTTTTAGGTTCAAGATCATTTGATGTAATTGCAAAAGAAAATTTTACAGGGATGAACAATGATCAAATAACTAATCGTGTGATAAATTTAATTAGAACTGGTAAAGTAAACAGAGAAGAAATTTTTGATGCAGGTATTTTAAAACTAGATGAAAGTTTTAAACCTATTGGCGGAGCTTTAGCATCAATACCAAAAGAAATTGGTGGAACAATATCAAAACAAGATATCCTTAAGATGTTAAAAAACGCACCTTCTCAAAGACTCAAAATAAATAGATATGGGAGTCGAGATTTTGATTCTGACTTTTTTGATCTTTATGCTTCAACAGATATTATGAATGCAAATCTAAAGGGCAGTCTTAATGAAAAAATATTTCAAACAACCAACACTGCAGATAGAGCTGCGTTTAGAAATGTTGAACAAATACTAACAGATTTACAAAAGTCTTATGACAAAACTGCATCTAATAGAACGGTTGTTGCAAACTTTGCAAGTGATAGAAAACTTAATCCGTTAAGAGATATTATACCCTCACTTTCAGTTGGAGATCAGCAAATTATGAGAGCCTTTATATCTAATATAGAAAAAATGAGAAAATATGTTTCTCCTAGCAAAGGTGAGTTTTCAGGACCTGCGAAACACTCTACATCTACTACTGCAGGTGGAGATAATTATTATGAAACAGTTATTAGTTTAGATGAATCTATACCTGGCAATAAGAGTAAAGGTAAATTTGTTGAAAGCGGACATTTTCCAGATGTAAACCCTGTAGTTCATTACAGAGCTAAAACTAGATATAATCAAAAAGGCGAACCTATAATTGCTATTGATGAAATACAATCAGACACCCTTCAACCTTTTTACGGAGGATCTAAGTCAGCTGATATTCGAAAAGCTATGAATAACCCTTATGGTAAATCTTTAGTTGAATCAATTATTAAAAAAAGATTACTTACTTTAGTTGATGAACAAAAACCAATATTAGCAAAGTTAAGAAAACAATCTTTAACAAGTGCAGAAATGAAAAAATTAAATGATCTAGATGCTGAACAAGCTTTGTATAAAAAATATTTTCAAAAATCAGAACTTATGACAGACGAGTCTATGCAAAAACTTTACAAATCTGTTAGTCAAGCGGCTAAAGAAAGTCCTGATTACTATCCCTATTTAAAATCATATTATGAACTGGCTCTTAGATCCGCGGTCAATGATGCAATCGTAAAAGGCAAAAGAGGAATTACAGTCGTTCCGGTAAGTAAAAATACCCACCACTCAAAAGACAAAGGTCATTATCTTTACTATGGTGATGAAAAAGGTTCAAAGCTAAAAGCATTAGAGCAAGGTGCATTACCAGCGCCAGGTAAAAAAAGTAGTCCAGATGCTATATATCCAGCAACATTAAAAAAAATTGCTAAACAATTTAAACAAGATTATGGAATTGATTTAGTTGTTAGAAAACAAAAAGTATTTAATACATCAATGCCTAAGGATGGAAGTTATGCAATTAGAAATCCAAACGGAACAATAATGGCTACGTTTAAGAAAAAAGCAAATAGAGATTATGTGTTAAACAAATTAAATTCAAACAGATCAACATCTGACAGATTAGCTGCTGATTTATTAGGTGGAGAGGATATCAAAGTTGAAGAAGCATTTAGCGGAATAGTGTTAGAAATACCAGAGAATGCAGCTAAGTTATTAAAGAAGAAAAAGATGAGATCTTATAAAACGGGTGGTTTGGTTGCGTTTGAGCCAAAAAGAGAGTATTTTGCATCAATATTTTAATTATGAAAAATCTAGCTAAATTACAATTGCAAACGCAGGCAGCAAAAGGTAAAACAAAACCTATGGCTAGTGCCAGAACTGCAAGAGCAGTTCCGCAAATGAGAAAGATTGTTAAAGTTATGACTGGTAGAAAAAAAGGAGGAAGTATGGAAAACCCAAAAAAACAAGATAGACGTGTGGGAAAGTACGAATCAAAGAAAAACACCGCAGAGCAAAGAGGTAGAGACAGAATGAAAAATACCGTAAAAAAAATTAGAGAAGTATTAGATATGACAAAAGGTGCAGGTAAAGAATTAATTGGAAAACAAAAAGGCGGTGTAATTAGACCAAAACCAACGTTTAAAGGTAAAGTTCTTAAACCAAAACCGATCAAACGAATTGGTGTTGGAGCTGCGATTAGAGGATTTGGTAAAGCATTCAAGAAAGGTAGATAATGTCAAGAGAAGACCTAGTAGAAGTCCAAGAGCAAGAAGATATTGAGATTGAAGGTCCTGAGGGAACTACGATCAATGAGAATATTGATGCTATAGAAGATGAAGAAGGAAACTTATTAGCTGGTGAAGAAGCACCCACAGCACCTCAAGATGATTTTTATGCAAACCTAGCTGAGTTTTTAGATGACTCAGAACTTAAATCTTTAGCATCAAAACTATTAGCAGATTTTAAAGATGATAGCTTAGCTAGAAAATCTTATATTGAAACTTATACTAAAGGTTTAGATCTGTTAGGATTTAAATACCAAGAAGTAACAAGACCATTCATTGGTGCATCTGGTGTGACTCATCCTTTATTAGCAGAAGCAGCAACACAGTTTCAAGCACAAGCGTTCAAAGAATTATTACCATCTGATGGACCAGTAAGAACACAGGTAGTTGGAGCAGAATCTAAAGAAACTATTCAACAAGCAAATCGTGTTAGAGATTATATGAACTATCAAATAACAGATGTGATGGAAGAATATACACCTGAGATGGATCAAATGTTATTTTTCTTACCACTAGCTGGTTCAACCTTTAAAAAAGTTTATTATGATCCTGCAGCTCAAAGATGTAAAGCAACATTTATACATGCAGAAGATTTAGTTGTTCCTTATAATGCATCTGATTTATACGAAGCTGAAAGAATATCAGAAGTTCAACGTGTAACAAAAAACACTGTAGCAAAAAGAATTGCATCAGGATTTTATAGAGATGTTGAATTACCAGAACCATTTTTTAATGAAGACAGAGCACAAAAAAAATATCAAGAACTAGAAGGAGTTACTCCACAAAAATATCAAGACCTTTACAACTTTGTTGAGATGCATGTGGATTTAGATTTACCAGGTTATGAAAGTGATGACGGAGTAAAAGTTCCGTACATCGTAACATTAGACAGAGATAGTATGACCATCATGTCTATATACAGAAACTATAAACCTGATGATCAAACAAGAAAAAGAATTCCTCATTTTGTTCATTACAAATTTCTACCTGGTCTTGGCTTTTATGGCTTTGGCCTAATTCATATGATAGGTGGGTTATCTAAAGCTGCAACTGGGGCTTTAAGACAATTACTAGACGCGGGAACTTTAGCTAACCTACCAGCAGGATTTAAATCAAGAGGATTAAGAGTTAGAGATGATGCGGAACCACTTCAACCTGGAGAGTTTAGAGATATTGATGCTCCCGGTGGTAATATCAGAGATCAATTTCAATTATTACCTTTCAAAGAACCAAGTCAAACTTTATTTTCATTATTAGGTTTTTGTGTTGATGCAGGTAGAAGATTTGCTGCAATCGCTGACTTACAGGTCGGTGACGGTAATCAACAAGCTGCAGTCGGAACTACAGTTGCGTTATTAGAACGTGGATCAAGAGTTATGTCTGCAATACATAAACGAGCATACTATTCTATGAAAGAAGAATTTAGAATTATGTCTAGAATATTTTCTGAGTATTTACCTCCTGAGTATCCTTACAATGTAGTAGGTGGAAATAGAATGATTAAAATGTCAGACTTCGATGACCGAGTAGATGTGGTGCCAGTTGCAGATCCTAACATATTTTCTATGTCTCAAAGAGTGACCCTTGCTCAAACAGAACTACAGTTAGCACAAGCTAATCCTCAAATTCATAATATGCATGAAGCATACAGAAGAATGTATGAAGCTTTAGGTGTAAGAAATATAGATGCTTTACTGCAACCTGAACCTGATCCTCCTGTACCAATAGATCCAGCTCAAGAAAATACAGCAGCTTTACAGATGCAATTACCAAAAGCATTTGCAGAGCAAAATCATGATGCTCATATTGCAGCACATATGTCATTCATCAGATCTAGAATGGTTCAATCTAATCCAGCTGTGTATGCATTGTTACAAGGACATATTTCAGAACACGTTAGTTTAAAAGCAAAAAAAGAGATCATGGAAGCTTTTATGAAACAACCAAATCTAGTTCAATTGCAACAAGCTGATCCAGAAGAATTTGCAAAACAATTTGCTTCTGCAGTAGCTGAAAGAGTAGTTGTATTAACAGATGAATTAATTGCCCAAGAAATGCAATTTATGGGACAACAAAACCAAGATCCATTAGTGATGTTAAAACAAAGAGAATTAGATTTAAAAGCTCAAGACATTTCTAGAAAAGCTCAAGAAACTGCTGATAGATTAAATGTTGAAACAAATAAATTTGAATCTCAACAAATAATTGCAGAAGATAAGTTAAACTTACAAGAAGAAGTTCAAAGAGGTAGATTAAAAATATTACAGGATAAAGCACGTGAAGAAAAAGAATAAAGTAAATTTAAAAAAAGTTGTAAAAGCTAAAGGCGGCCAAGATCTAGGTGCAGGTGCAACTGGGATGGGTTCTGGTAATACTGGCAATACTGGTAATACTGGTTCTGATCATTCACACTCAAGATTTAGTCCAGGTTCTGGATATTATGGAGAAAGTAGAACAACGAAGGGGGGTGCGGGTGATACTAAAACAAATAGGCCACCTAACGATCCAAAAGATGTTCCTTTTGAAAAACCTCTTCCAAATGTAGGGCCTTTATCTGTTGCAATAAATTTAGCTACTTACGCAAATTACAAAGGAAGACAAAAATTTTCTAGACAAAAAGGTTTGTATCGAGACCATTACAAAACGACCGGAAAATCATTGCAGCCTAATTCACCTCAAGGAAAAGCATACGTTAAAGAAGCAGGTTATGGTAAAAGAACAGAGGATACACCAGATAGGGGTATGGACCCAAAACCTAAAAAAATCATACCTCCTGTAACAACAGCTGCTAAACCAGCTGTAGCTAGGCAACCAGTGATGCCATATTATATGGGCTTTGATTTTCAAAAAGCTAAATCATTTAAACGTGGTGGACTTTCAGGAGGAAAAAGATTTGGACCTCCACCAAAAAAAGGACCTAATTCACATGGAAAATGTCCTTTTAGACCAGATGGAATTAAAGGTGTAGGAGCCGTTCAAAAAGGTAGAGGTGTAAAATTTGTCGGGGTTAAATAAAATAGCTTATTTTGCCGGTATTTTAGACGGCGAAGGCAGTTTTTTCATGGAAAAAAACCGTGGAGAAATTTATTACCCTACAATTTCTTGTGAAATGACAGATGAAGACGTTATTTTATCAATGAAAAAGTTTTTTATGGTTGGTCATGTTACAAAAATCAATCCTAGAAAGAAACATTGGAAGACTTCTTACCGTTGGAGGGTCAGAAATCAACCTGCAATCGACATATTGAAAGAAATCTTAAAATACCTTAGTATAAGAAGAAAAGCGAAAGCAAAATTTTTAATACAGGAGCATAAAAATGTGGTTAAGCGCAATTAAATTAGCAGTTTCTGCTGGAAGTAAAATTTACGCCAATAAACAACGTACAAAAATGGCAATGTCTGATGCACAACTTATGCATGCTCAAAAAATGGCCGAAGGCAAAGAAGCTTACCAAGGAAAACTTTTAGAAGCTCGACAATCGGACTGGAAAGACGAGGCAGTTCTTATAATTTTGAGCCTGCCCGTGCTGGTGCTCGCTTGGGCAGTCGTATCAGACGATCCAACAGCGATGGACAAGGTAAAATTATTCTTCGACATGTTTTCGCAGCTCCCTTCATGGTTCACAAATTTGTGGATCCTTGTCGTTGCAAGTATTTATGGTATAAAGGGAACACAAATATTCCGTAACGGAGGTAAAAAATAATGCCACTTACTAAAAAAGGTAAAAAAATTATGAAATCCATGAAAGACCAGTATGGAGCCAAAGAAGGTGAGTCTGTTTTTTATGCATCTGCAAATAAAGGCAAGATAAAAAACGTTCATGGTAAAAAAGAAGGTGGAGTTATGGAGCCATATCACGGAAGTATGATATCAGGAACTGTTGATGGAAAAAAACTGTCTAATCCATCATACAGAAAATACTATGGCAGTTTATTAAAGGGGATGAAATGACAAAATTATGTCCGAGAGGTAAAGCTGCCGCAAAAAGAAAATTTAAGGTATATCCTTCAGCATATGCTAACGCCTACGCTTCTAAAATTTGTGCGGGTAAAGCAAAAGATCCAAGTGGTCTTAAAAGAAAAGATTTTAAAGGACCAAAACCAGCAGGTAAAGCAGAGGGTGGTTCTATTTCTTCAGCTAGTTTTCCTCAAAAAGCAAAAGGTGAAAGTGTTAAAGGATATACAAAACGTGTTAAATCTAGTTTTAAAAAAAATATTAAAAAATATGGTGCATTTCCATCAAGGCAAGAACTTAAAGATACCATAAAAAATGTCAAAGCATTTAAAAGAGATTATGCTAAAACAAAACCTGCACGTAAAGCAATGGGTGGTGTAATAGATACAACTAAATTTAATTATGTCTAAGCAAGGAACATGTTGGGACGGATATATGCAAAAGGGCATGAAGAAAAAGGGTGGCAAACTTGTGCCAAACTGTGTTCCAAGAATGAAAAGCGGTGGACTAACAAAATGGTTTAATGAAAAATGGGTAGATATAGGTTCAAAGAAAAAAGGTGGGGGATTCAAAGAGTGTGGAAGAAAATCTGCGTCTGGATCAAAAAGAAAGTACCCCAAATGCGTCCCTGCTGCAAAAGCCGCCCGAATGACAGACTCGCAAAGGCGTTCTGCTGTTGCGAGAAAGAGAAGTAAATCTCAAGGTGTTGGTGGTAAGCCAACTAACGTAAAAACATTTGCAAAAATGGGTGGTATTATAGATCAAACAAGAATGAGGATTGTATGAGTGATGCATTAAAACAAGCTTTTAAAGGTGGTGGAGCAGATTCTATGAAATCTACATCCGAGAAAGAATTTGATGCCTACAATAAAATGAGAGATGATATCGGTCGCCAACAATTTTTAAAACAACGTAAACACGAAATGGAGCAAGATAAAAAAAGGCATCGAGAAACAACTCTTGGTATACCTGTAAGAAAAGGTGGTATAATGGGATATTCAAAAGGTGGAATGCCTACAAGAAGAAAATCTTCTGGAAATTATCGTTCTACAAAATCTGGAGCTGGAATGACACAAAAAGGTGTCATGGCTTACAGGAAGAAAAACCCAGGATCTAAGTTAAAAACAGCTGTAACTGGTAAAGTTAAAGCTGGATCTAAGTCAGCAAAAAGAAGAAAAAGTTATTGCGCTAGGTCCCTTGGTCAGTTAAAAAGATCTAGTGCTAAAACTAGAAACGACCCAAATTCAAGAATTAGACAAGCAAGAAGACGTTGGAAATGCTAAGTAAATTTTTAGAAAATTTAAAAATCAAGTTAGGATTTTTAAAAATGAGTTTATTTTACAAAAAAACCAATCTTGAATATCGAATTAGACGTTTAGAAAGAGCACAATACTGGAGAGATAAATATAAACGTTAATGGACTACCACACAATAAAATATATTCAAAGTAAACTGCTTAAACCTAAGATAGAAGCTCTTACTGAAAAGATAAAATTAGGTGTTGACACGATTGAGGAGTATAAGTATATAATAGGACAAATCAGATCAAATGAAGATCTGCTCAGGGACTTAACAGACCTGCTGAAGAAACAGGAGCCAGATGAAGACACAAACCAAAGAAGTACCAAAGCATGAAGCGGGATTGCTTAATGCGTACAAATCAGAAGAAGAAGTAAAAAAATTATTTTTAGACCCAAAAGCGATTGATAAGTCATCTCTTGATAGATTACCTCAACCGACTGGGTATAGAATACTAGTTTTACCATACAGTGGTCCTAAAAAAACCAAAGGTGGTGTTATTCTTTCAGATAAAACGCATGAAACAATTCAAATGACAACTGTTTGTGCTTATGTTCTTAAAGTTGGCCCCTTAGCGTACAGAGATACTTGGAAATTTCCAAGTGGTCCATGGTGCAAAAAGGGAGACTGGGTTATTTTTGGTAGATATGCTGGATCACGTTTCAAAATAGAAGGCGCTGAAGTTCGAATACTAAACGATGATGAAATCATCGCAACTATCAGTAATCCAGAGGATATACTGCATTTATACTAGGAGGACAAATGGCAAACACGGAAATAAATAAAGGGGATGTTGAAGTCGATTTAGATACTGATGATGTGAAATCACAAATCATAGAAGTCAGTGAACAAAAAGAACAACCTGAACCTAAAGAAGTAAATTTACAAAAAGAACAGGTCGAAGAAGAAGGAGCTGAGATCAATAGAGATAAAACTCCAATTGATGTTGTAAAAGACCAAGAAGTTGATGACAATTTTGATTTAGGTAAAGCATCCGATAATGTTCAAAAAAGAATAAATAAACTTACAAGGCAAAGAAGAGAATCTGACAGAAGAGCAGAAGCTGCTTTGCAATATGCTCAAGGTTTAAAAAATGAAATTCAACAATTCAAAAGTAAATATCCTAAAATGGAGGAAAATTATCTTTCTGAATTTGAGAAAAGACTTCAAACAGATGAAGTTGCAGCTAATACTCTATTGCAAAAAGCAATTGAAGGACAAGATGCAAAATCAATTGTTGATGCGAATCAAAGACTTACTCAGTTAGCAATCGAAAAAGAAAGATTAGCACAAACTAAGTTTTTGAAGGAACAAGAGGCTAAAAAACCTCAAGAAGACATTGTTCCGCCTCAAATGAGCACTCAACCACAGCCAAGTATCAAAGCCCAAAGATGGGCAGAAGATAATGCTTGGTTTAACGAGGACGAAGTTATGCATGATGCAGCGATTGCAATTCATAAGAATTTGATCGCAAGTGGGGTTGCAGGAGACTCAGATGAGTATTATAATCAATTGGACAAACGTATTAGGAATTATTTTCCTAATAAATTTGAACAAACACAGGAGCAACGAAGACCCGTCCAGACTGTTGCACCTGCAATGCGTAACCAAGGTGGACGCAAGACTGTGAGACTCACCAAATCACAGGTAGCGATAGCTAAAAAATTAGGGGTGCCACTAGAGGAATACGCGAAATACGTTAAATAGGAGATATTATGGAAACAAAAAATAATACAACGTCATCGCGCGAGTCTGAGATGCGTTCTAAAACAAAACGAAAAACAGATTGGACTCCTCCATCAAGTCTAGATGCTCCGCCTGCACCACAGGGCTTAGTACAGAGATGGATTAGAGCAGAAACTATGGGTTTCATGGATTCTGCAAACGTCTCAAAAGCTTTAAGGGAAGGTTGGGAATTTGTGAGAGCTGAACAAATCGTAAAAGAGATTGGCCCTCATGACTATCCAACAATACAGGAAGGCAAACATAAAGGGATCATCGGGGTTGGCGGCCATTTGCTTGCAAGGATACCGGAAGAGGTCATGGAATCACGTAAGGACTATTTCGAGACTAAAACTCGAGAACAGATTCAAGCGGTAGACAATGATCTTATGAAGGAGCAGCGACCTGAGATGCCGATCAATATTGAAAGGCAGTCACGGGTGACCTTTGGTGGTGGATCGAAAAAATAATTTTTTTGTTATCACTTCAAAGTAAATTAACAACTATAAGTAGAGGACAATAACGATGGCAAATGATACAGGCAATTTCGGTCTGAGAGCAGCTAGACAGTTAGATGGAACTCCCTACAATGGAGCACAAAACAGATATCGTGTTGCAAAAAATTATGCAACTGCGGTATTTCAAGGTGACTTGGTTAAAACTAAGCTTGACGGTACAATCGAAAGAGCTGGAGCAACTGACAATCCTGTAGTAGGTGTTTTCAATGGGGTGTTTTACACTGATCCAACGTCTCAGAAGCCGACATTTAAGAACTACTATCCTGGAAGCATTTCAGCTAACGACATTATGGCTCAAGTTATCGATGGCCCAGATGTTGTGTTCGAAGTTAATGCGGACGCAACTTTCACGGTTTCTCATTTATTTGCTAACTACAAAATAAATGCGACTGCAGGTGATACATTATCTGGTCAAGGTAGAGAGAGTCTAGATGTTGCAACAGCTGATTCATCTTCTACATTTGTACTAAAAGCAGTAGATATATCTCAGGATCCAAACAATTCTGATATTGCAGCTGCTTCAGGTGTAAATGTTTTAGTAGTAATCAATAACCACTCGTACAAGTCTGGTACTGTAGGTCTAACGTAATAGGAGCATAACATGGCAATATCACGAGCGCAGCTAGTTAAAGAACTAGAGCCCGGTCTAAATGCACTATTTGGACTGGAGTACGACAGGTACGAAAACGAGACTGCTGAGATCTTTCAAACAGAAACATCCGACAGAGCTTTCGAAGAAGAAGTAATGCTTTCAGGTTTTGGTAGCGCAGCTACTAAAGCAGAAGGTGCTTCAGTAACTTTCGACGACGCGAAAGAAGCGTTTACTGCAAGGTACACGCACCAAACTGTAGCGCTAGCATTCGCAATTACTGAGGAAGCAATTGAGGACAATCTATATGATAGACTTGGTAATCGTTACGCAAGAGCGTTAGCACGTTCAATGGCTAATACCAAACAAGTAAAAGGTGCTGAAATACTAAACAGTGCGTTTAGTACATCACAATTAGGAGGTGACGGTAAACCTCTTTGTGCTACAGATCACCCAACTGTGTCTGGTACAAGCTTGGTGAACACTTTCACAACTCAAGCAGACTTAAGTGAAACTTCATTAGAAGATGCACTTATTAAAATTGCTGCTTACATTGATGAGAGAGGACTAAGAATCGCTATGCAGGGAAGAAAATTGATAATTCCAAAAGAATTACAATTCACTGCTGAGAGAATCTTAAAATCTCCATTAAGAGTTGGAACAGCTGACAATGACATTAACGCTATTAATAACATGAATATGATACCAGAAGGCTACAGAGTGAATCATTTCTTAAATGATATCAACGCTTTCTTTATCATCACTGATGCACCTAATGGCTTTAAGCATTTCGTCAGATCACCATTAAGAACTGCTATGGAAGGTGACTTTGATACTGGAAACGTCAGATACAAAGCTAGAGAGAGATATTCTTTTGGATTCTCAGACCCTAGATGTGTATTTGGTTCATCAGGATCAAACTAAGCCGACTAATACAGCTTAAACAGATATTAAGGGGCGGAGTATTTACTTCGCCCCTTTTTTTATGTATATTCAAAATACTATACAATTAATCAGAACATAGACGCGTATAGTCGACGGCCTAGAGACTATGTTCGTTATACTAGGAGGATAATTATGGCTACAACTACATTTTCGGGACCGATAAAAGCGGGAACGATTAAAGACACAACGGGAACTACAGTCGGTTCAGATGTTGCTAATCAGGGACATGTGTTAATGGTACAATCATTTCACATTTCTCATACTGATACAACTGATACAAGCGAAACAGTGGTAATCCCTGCTAAATCACACATTAAAAATATTTTTGTTAATGTTGAGACAGCTTTCAATGCGGGAACATCTAATAAATTAGATGTTGGTATTGTTGGTAACTCAGACTTATATATTGATAATGCTGAAGTAG
>WLWF01001798.1_pt1 | contig 16605 bp, 15 predicted proteins | sample 6718331 | NCBI WGS metagenome assembly WLWF01 (sample SAMN12718692, study PRJNA515312) | sponge metagenome | isolation source: marine sponge | host: Mycale hentscheli | place: New Zealand: South Island, Marlborough, Capsize Point | collected 2003-05-01
TGTTCCAACTTTTAAAGTGATAAAAACGAAGTCGATGATACTCGCTTAAATTTACACAGTTGACGCGGAGTCGCTCCAATAAGTCTTCTGTTTCTGGTGACCACACCATATATTACTTCAGGAGATATAGCTGCGTCGAGACATTCAAATTACCTACTACGCCACCCGACTGGTTTGACGAAGAGCCGAGAATGTAGATACTAATTTGATCGTAGCCAGTTGGTATGGTGACGATTCCTTCCATTACTTGCGCAGGAAAGTTTATACCACTTATAAGAGGAGACGCTTGGTAAAAGCAACCTCTGTTTACCGTAAGTGAAGGCATTCCCGGAATGTCGAACCCGGCTTTCGCTCCGGTAGAGTCTGTAATGGCGATCCTCTCTGTTAATGTTATTGTTTCACTAGCAGCAAAATTGGCGGCCGTGCCACCGGTGTTTGCGCCGTTGACAAGAAGTTCAGTAATAACTACGTATTTACCTGGCTCAAATGTTGCCGCGCCGTCAGAGGGCGCTGCTTGTATGACGAATGATGCTGTGTCGCTGTATGGTATAGTTGAGCCAATGCTTAATGACTGCGCAGGGTATCCTCCGTATTGATACTTGGGTGTCGTTTTGTTCGTCCATGCAGCGCTGTTCATAGTGGTTCCGTCGCCGAAGATAATTCCGTTGGGGAACGTCTCTATACCCTGCGCAATAGGGAAATCGAGTTTGGAAGGGTCCGATAGTGACGTTGATACTGGCTGGGCATCTCTAAAGTTGTCGGCATTGAAGACAACTAATTCTTCTACAGGCGGTTGTGCTTCAGACATGTATAATTAAGCTTTAGATTATATTTGGCCGCGTCTATCCCATTTAGGGCCGCGGCGGCGGTTTCCGAAGGGCCGCCTGTCGCCAGCGAAGCTCCTGTCTCCTAGTCTACGAGAAAAGCAGCCTTTTTGAACAAAGTTAGCGGTGTTAAATACGTTGTTGTGGTATGGGAAGTACGGCGCTTGGTTTATAAACGGCGACTGAGGCAATGCTGATGGCAATTTCGTTGACATTATATCTTAACGATCGAAAATATTATCTGTCCGTTGTGTATAATGGACGCGAAGTTAAAAGCAATTATGGAAGGAAGAGGAATTGAGTCTGCTCCTAGAAAGAGTAGCAAGAAAAAGGACATTGAAAACATCTACGAGAAGATACCAAAAAACATGCTCGACAACGCCGAAAACCCAAACTTTCATCTGCACAATTTGAAGTTACCGATGCGGATGTGCGTCGTTGCCCCTTCCGGTAGCGGCAAAACAAATTTCCTAGTAAACGTAGTAGCAAAGTTCTGCGAAGGCAAAGGCACATTCGCCGACATCACTGTTATAACGAGAAACGCAGACGAGCCTTTGTATCGTTTCTTGAAAAAGAAGTGCGACGATATCCAGATAGTGGAGGGATTAAACAACACTCCCGTCCTGGACAAGATGGACAAGGACGTAAACCACTTAGTTGTCTTCGACGACTTGGTATTAGAGAAAAATCAGGAGCGCATCAAGAACTACTACATCAGAGCACGAAAGCTAAATTGCTCCGTTATCTACTTGTCTCAGTCGTACTTTGCCATTCCAAAAATTATACGTAACAACTGTAGCTACTTAGTGCTTTTGAAATTGTCAGGCCACCGCGAGGTTAATATGATTCTAAGTGAAGGAGGTTTGGGTATTGACAAAGAAGCTTTGCTTAGACTTTATCAGGAAGCTACAAATGAAAAATTTAGTCCTTTTATAATTGACTATGAGGAGAACCCTAGTAAGAGATATCGAAAAGGATTGCTCGAAATACTGCACGTAGGCGAGACTTCTTAATCCTCTCTGTACGGATCAGTCATATATGGATTGTCGCGCCGGCGCTTGTAAGTGTCGTAAAAGCAGTTGTAGTCGATGTTGTAACTAAGGCCAATCTTGCGAAGACTTAACGGCTCTCCGTAGAGCTCTATAAGCTGTTTCATACGTATAACAACAGCTGCGACATACTTTTGCTTTCCTGCACGCGAGAGTTTCTTGACTGTTTCGTAGTCCAGCCTTGGAACGTCCATTAAGTCGATAATGTCGACACGGGCTCCTAAGTTAAGCTTTGTATCTGCTGGGGAGTGTTCCGGAAGCATCTGCAACAACTCTTCAAAGGTCTGGCCATGGTATAGTACGTTAAGTTCCGCAATGTCCTTGAATTTGACTCCTTGGAAAATAGCGACCTCTTCCATTATTTTATTCCGGCGAATTTCGGCGATCGTTTCGGCATCATTTCGATAAGTAGTAGTGGCGGTGGTGACGGTTTGTGCGCACGTTCCGAACGAACCGGGAGTGTCCGGTTCCCCCGAGATGGAATGAATGGAAGACTCCCCGCTAGAGATAGTCGCGGCATCATCGCTTGCTGATTGTATGCTTTCCTCACATCGTCTTTCGTCTTGTATACGTACTTTTGCTTGCCTTGAGAGACCGAAGTCGAGAAGTTCGTCAATGATGGAAAGAAATTCTCCTTTTCTTTTCTGGAGGACGGACTTGAGACTTTCCGTGGGCTCCTCGATAGATTCAGTTTGGACTCCGACATCGTGGTATATAGGGGTGGCGTCAATATCTTTTAGTACTGCGTTTGCGAGATTACGGAGTTGTTCGATATCGCGAGCCATGGCAAAAAATTGTGTGGATCGTCTCAGAACAGTAGAGTCAGTTCGGCCGAACGGACCTTCCAGAACTTTCGGTGGGGATTTTACCCTGATACTTTTTACCCTTAGGAAACTTAGGAGGCGAAAACTGTCCTCACTGTTTTTTATTGTTGGCCATAATTTTATTATGGACAACTATGCATATAACACAGATTGGATGATCCAATTGCCACGACAGCATGTACAGCATATCCTCGACGAAGCAAAGGACCTCATCGACATACTCGACAACTCGCCGCCAAACATTTTCCACCAAGTTGGAGTTGCCAGCGCACAGGGAAGGCCATTGTGTCGAGGAGATCACTGGTGCATCTGCCCCTGTGTTGCTCGGGATCCGTGGGACGAGACGTTACTACCGAAACTCTCAGAAGCCTCCTGCCTGCAGGAGTGGTCGAAAGCCCACGGAGTGCACCACGGACACCCATTCTATCACAATTTCTGCGAAAAACATATGGGACAGTTTGAACGTGTCAACGGCGAATGGGTGCCATGTAAGCCCACGCTGGAGCGGAATATGGCTAGGACATGTGTCTCTGTTGAGCAGCAAGAAGGCCCGCTTTATTATATCTACTCTGACGTTGAAAGCGCAGAGGAAGAAAGCGACGACTCAGAAATTCTTCTCGACCTCTTAGCAGAGATTAATGCCCGAGCGTAGACAGCTCTAGAAGAATTTCATTTACTTGGTTAGCGGGCAACATCTTTGCCTGTCTCATCTTTAATATTATGTGCTTAAAATCCTTAACAATTTCTGGATTATCGTTCCCAGCTACGATTTCACCCTTCAATTTGTCAAACTTATGTTTCATCTTTTCCTTTTCTGACTTGTCGCCTTCCGGGAAGCCGCTCGGGTCAAGAGCAGCCCCTTTCATGATATCCCGTACGTAATCTCTCTCGCTGCTGCTGAGTGCCTCTATATCATCGAACTTGGGGTGCTTTCCGTCCGCAATGGAACTTAACACGGCCTTCACTCCGCTTCCTACCATCTTCCTGGGCATACGTTGAATAGGCTTGCCGTTGTGGTACCTCATATGGAAAATGTCTCCATTTTCGAGGTCGTTTCGTGCAAGCATATATTTGCCAAATTGCTGCCAGCCAAACTCTGCTGGTGGAGGACCTTCAGCGACTGCTACACCTCCTCCCTTCATGAATGTAGCTGTCTTCCTGCTCTTTCTTCTACCTAGTCCTCTGCCTGTAGTTGGACCCGCTGCTGTACTCGGAAAATGGAAGCTGGACTGACCAGTTTGAATTGCTCTGTTCCTTCGTTGAAGCGCTACATGTGTTAACGCTTCTACGTCTGGCGATTTCATTTTGTCATGCAGGTACGAACCAAATCTTTTCTGAGACTTCTCTTCGTCGTGCAATTTAGCGTAGATCCTCACAAGGTCGTCATTTTCTCCGAAGTCGGCGTAGGCTCCATCTTTTTGCCACGTTCTACGGATGGCTTTTACTGCAGCTTCGTGTTCTGCTTTTACCGCATTTTCTTCGTCTGGATCAAGTGCGCCGGACGCGGGCATGTTCGCCATGCTGGATTTCCGCTGAAAATCTCCCAGTTTCTTTCTCATTACTGCCAATTGCGCAACGTCGGCCATGTTTGTAAACTTGCCTTTGTTTTTTAGAAATCCTTGTATAGATTGCCGTGCGCGAATTTCGGCTGGATCTTGTTTTGCGAGGTTTGCTTGAACGTCAAACGGACCGTCTTCTGACGCTGTGTGATGCTCCTCTAATTTTATAACCGGAGTTTGCAGTGCAGTTATGCCAGGGGTAGAGTCTTGCGGGGGCGCAACCGACATGGTTCGAGTTGCGTAAAGCGATGCCGCGCTCGCCACCAATCCTGCATCATTTGTAGTCGTTACAGGCAAGTAGTTTGCTTCTAAAACTGCCAAGAACTGAGGGCCGCTAGTGGGGCGGGCAATGTTGAGCCTTGCCATGTCGCCAACTATTTTGGCGTAGTTCGTCAATATAAATTTCTTCTGGTCTAAAGTAATTCTTCCGAGCACGAACTGTACATCTCGCGGTGTTACTAAAGCTCTTATGTATTGGTCGACCTCAGCGTTCACCTGCGCGTTAGGCATGCCTTGCACAGTCGCGTTTAGAGCCGCCTCCTGCTCGGCGTCGCCGGAGGCTGCCCAGTCGATGTTCGCCTGGAGATTACGTGCGTTTACTCTGGCTTCCTGCGAGAGGTTTTCAAGGTACAGGGCTCGGTATTGCTCCCTGGAGAGCAAGGGTGTCAGGGCGTTTGCTGCCATGCTATAATGTGACTATATATAATATTTTCTTTTGTTATGGTTCATTAAAAAGTAAAAGAAAACCTTTCTTCGCATACGCGCGGGACTGGTGACTGGTATCGTGTATGGAAAACTATAGTTTCCGAGACACATAAACGATACTCCACACCACTCCGATTCTCTACTGAAAAGAAGTTTCAAAAAAATAAAAATTTAAACTTAACATTCGCAAGCCTTGCAGTACTCCTCGCAACCCCCCCAAAAAGACTCGAATATAACGCCGCCATGCTCCATAAACTGGTCAAGGTACTCTTGTACGTTCTCCAGCAAGTGAGTGCCAATGTCTGAATGCCAGTCCTCTTCTCTGAACGCAACGATGGCCTCCAGCTTGTACCATCGAATAGTGCCTGGCTTTGACGCAAGATCAGCGACCTGCTGCATAGGGTGGCCCTGCTCGTGAGACTTAACGACGATACGTTCGAACAGGGCGTCTTTTTCTCTCTGTTCTCGTTCAGAAAGAACACTGTCCGTGTCAGACACATCAGGAGTGATGCCAAGACCCATCTTGTGAGCAACCTCTTGTTGCATCTCCCACGTATCTTGGCTGTCAGGGTCCGGTTTTTTGGGTCCTCCAAAGAATTCCTTTATTGGCGTGGGTTGCAGCGCAGGCTGCGCAGTCTGTTCGAACACTGTTAGTGCCGCTTGCATTGCTGCGATCTTCATTTGGAGGTCGGCAATGTTCTTCATTAAAGTGTCTTTCTCTTCTGGCGTCATCATATTAAAATTGTGCGGAGATGCCAAAAACGATACTGTAGGACAAAAACCAGAAAAATTACAGACCTTCCAGAACTTTCTGCGCGGCCATTAACCAGCCTGAAAAACCCCCGTAAACTCCTCTGGACTCAAAAAATTTTTTGGATTTTGTCCAAAAAGGATTTGATGCGATCGCCATATATTTATCTAACATTAATCTATCATGGCACCTATCACTATCGCAAAGACCGTCAACGCTATACAAGAGCTGGATTTCGTCGAAGAGTTCGATAAAGAAGACGCTCTTCGTCTGCTGAACTCTACGTTCCTTTCCGACACATGGAGTTTAGGGTACGCCACCGACCTTGCCAGGCAGCTTTACGAAAACGAAAAAAAGCAAATCGAAGACTACATCACGCGCTACGACGACGATCTAAAGGGCGTGCCAGTCAAGTACATCAAGAAGAAAGCCTCATGGGGTCGTCCCCACGTAGCGGAGAGTCTCGGCTTTACTGCCTTCCGCAAGCAGGTGCGCCACACCTTCGCAAAGAAGTACTACGACATCGACCTAAAGAATGCGCAGGTGGCGTTGCTTGTCCAGCTCTGCATGAGAAACGCAATAGCTCCGCCATCCGCTGTGGTGGAATACGTAACCAACAGGGAGAAGGTCCTTATGGACACGGCTGCGGCGCTAAACATAGACAGATCTGAAGCAAAGACAATGTTTCTCAGACTTGTGTTCTACGGGACGTACGAAGGATTTGTTCTCTCGCAGCGAGACGAAGGCAAAACGGGGTACCCATCAAAACCACCGCCTTTTATCAGCGCATTCATGGCGGGAGTGCGTTCGGTTGTGGCCCCCTTTAAAAAGGCAAACCCGTCCTTACACAAGTACGTACAACGATCGGAGAACGAGCGACACCGCAACAAGGACGGCCAGTTCATGGCTCTTTATCTGCAGGAATATGAAAGCGTCATCGTAGGAGACTTGCTAGCCTACCTTGCAAACTCTCACGCTGACCTCGTGTCTTCGAACAGCAGCAAGTACGTAAATGCCTCCTATGAGTTTGACGGCATAAAACTACTCCGTTCCAATGTTGACGAATTTCCTGGCGGCCTGAAGGGGGTAATAGACATCATGGAATCGTTTATTAGACGCAAGTTTGAAATTTCCATGGAGTTTGAAGAAAAGCCTATCGATGGAGGCTACGACTTGACGGGTGTTGAACCAGCAGACTTTCTACCAAAGCGGCTTCCAAAGGCACGGGTCGAAAGCCTCATCACAGCTATGAAGTACTTCAACCATGACGACGCCGTAAAGCTGCTCACTGACAAGTACAGTTCTACGTACGTTTTCATCAAGCCTGACAATTTATGGTGCTGCTGGGACGGTAAGAAATGGGTTTTCGACGATGTACGAGTGTTCATGTCGCTCGCCGACGAGGTCAACAATAAATTCTCGTCGCAATTCACCAAGGACAACCTTGCGCACCACACAAACCTCAATACGGCATGGTTAGCTTTTAAGCAACGTACCAGTAACTGCGGTTGGAGGCAAGGAGTACTAAAAACTGCGGAGAAAGCGCTGTCTTGCTACGACATGGAATTTGACGCGGAAACGGATTTGATCGGCTTTGAGAACGGCGTGTACGACATATCCAAGAGGGAATTTCGCCCTGCAGAAAAGACGGATTACGTCACGATGTCCTGTAAGTATGACTTTCGCTTCTACGACGAACCAGTAGGGGATGATAAGGATATCGAGGACGAGCTATTCGAGAAAGTTTTCAATAAGGTATTTCCAGACCCAGAGGTCCGAATGTTGTTTCTGGTTATGGCCGCATCGGGCATATCGGGCAGGGCCATCGAGCATTTCTTTATTCTCAACGGTTCTGGGCGCAATGGAAAGGGTCTTTGCAACCAAGCCTTAGAAATGGCATATGGAGACTACTTTTACCACGCATCTTATGCAATCCTTACTGAAGACCCAAAAAAGAAAACAAGCGGCGATGCTAACCCAGACCTTGCCAATGTCGACAAGATGAGATACGTAATTATGAAGGAGCCTCCCAAGGATAGCCCTCTTAACAACAATGTAATAAAGGATCTCACTGGCGGGGGTACCGTCAAAGCTCGAAGGCTCTATAAGGACAAATGCGATGTCCGCCTCCATGGCACCTTCGGCATGGAAACGAACTCGAAGGCACCTTTGCGCGAGGAAGCCACAACCGCTGACGCAGAACGTATAATCGACTTGTTGTACGGCAGCACATTCACTTCAAACCCTTCTAAGGTTAACAAGGATAAGCACATTTACCCCCTTGACCCCACCTTGAAAGAGAAGTCGTGGTGGAAAAGACGCGTAAACGGTTTGATGAACATTCTTTTGCGACATCTAGATATGCTCCGTAAAGAGGACTACAAAATGGCGAAGTTTATACCGGCATCAGTACGTAGACGCAGTATGGAGTATTTACAGTCGTCCTACCTTCCTCACCGCATATTCGTGCAGCTCTTCGAGAAAAAGGAAGAGGGTCGACAGTATCTTCCAGACACTGATTTCTCAATGACGCACATAGTGCAGTTCATTACTTCGTCAAAACAGTGGTACGCATTGCCACCGTCGATTCGAGCAAAGCCGGAACACTCAGACAGGGCTATACGAAATTGGTTTAACGACTCTGACGTATACGGGCCTAACATATATGCTGTCGGCAAACTTTTGTATCTTGGGGGGTACAGAGAAATTCCCTTGAACGACGCGCAAAATGAAGAAGAGGAAGAAACAAGCGAAGAGGATTTCGAGATGAATTCTTTTTCTTCTGGTAGTCTATAGATGCGATCGCAAAGACTTCACACAATACGTGACATTGATGGTGGCAGTCCCCCTGTTAGTGCTTTAGGAGGCCGCCGCGAGCCAAGTGAAATGAGACAGCCAGAATTTAATTTCGGAGGAGCCAACCTTGGCCTTCCACAACCTGAGGCAGTTCACAAGCTGCCAACACGTATTCACCCTTCTATGCGCCACACCATTTACCGCCACGACAATAACCAGGCTATGCCGTCAATGGCAGTAAAAACTAGTAGGTTTATCATTCCCCGTTAATTTTTTATCTTTAACTAAAATATAAGATGCACACGATAACTTTTACGAGAGACAACTTTGTCGGGCAGGACAATAACCGACTTGTGTATAACTTGCCGGGTAGTTCTTCCTTAGAAGGCGCGGAGGTGGCTTTAAGTACCCTTTATATGTATTACTCATGGCAGAATATCAACGACTCAACCCTTGCAAATAACGTATTTACCATTACTTTGCCCGACCTAACCCAAGACGGCACCGGTGCCGCTCTGCCGACGACAGCGTCGGGTGTTGTCCTTACCGTGACTATCCCTTCCGGTTTGTATGAGATCGCAGATATTAACGCCTACCTTCAGCAGTTTTGCATTAACAACAACTTTTACCTTGTGAATTCCACAACGGGCGAGTACGTATATTTTCTACAGTTTCAGACGAACACAACATTGTACAAGGTACAGCTGAATATGTTTGCTCTCCCCGACATTCCCATTGCGGCAGGCTTTACAGCACCGACTGGCGGTTTCTTAAACTGTCCCCCTGTTGTCGCAGCTGTCGGTGTCCCTTTACCTAACGGTGCTTTTCCTGCTACCGACACAGAGATAGTGGGAGTTAATCTTGCTGCCTCTAACTTTTCTACTATAGTAGGTGCTCCCGGTAATGTTACGGGTTCGACTCTCGCCGTTCCGAAAAATATATCGACATGGCCACCGTCTACGGTTGCGTCGGGCGTATTCCCTAACGGCAATGCAGTATGGCTCTCTAACGTAGCCCCCGCTGTACAGCCAAATTCTGTAATTTATTTAAATCTTGCCCAAATCGCCAACCAGTATTCGAACCCACAGACTGTTCTTTATCCCGTTGCAGCGAAAACAGCTATCGGTGAACTTCTAATCATTGAACCGCCTGAATACGCGTGGAATAAGTTGACACCAGGAACAATCTCACAATTTATCCTTACCTTTACCGACCGTAATGGCGCCCCTATCAAAATTCTTGATCCAGACGTAGTTATTACACTGGTTATAAAAGACCAAGTAGGAGAGCACGCCAACATCGGCCCCGACGCAACCGCTCTCGGTGGCACAGTCGCCAGGAACTCACAGTTGTATCAACGTAATCCTGCCAATACAAGTGGCCCGAGACCTACCATGAAGGGCGCTGTCGTTAAGAGATTAACCGATAAGTCTAACAGTTAAGTATATCATGTTAATAGAAACGTACATCTTGTTCGTAACAATCCTTCTCCTTTTTATAACTAATAATTATACAATGAGTTATACTATACGTAAATACACCCGGGATAAGGCAAAAGCTTTAGGAGTCGATGTTCGCCCTTCAAAAAAATCTGATAAAAAGATAGATGTACTCCGAGATGGAAAAGTCATTGCGTCAGTGGGCGCGCGAGGCATGGGAGACTATCCTACGTATTTGGCGACTCACGACAAGGAATTCGCTGAAGAAAGAAGAAGACTTTACAAGCGACGACACGAGCGATACAGATCAATAAAAGATACCCCATCATATTGGGCTGACCAGCTGCTGTGGTAACGTATAGTTTTAGGCGCATATAAAAGTAAGGAATGCCACACGGTCCGTAGTCTCAGGCCTGGGGGCATTTCGGTGACCATGGTAGCGAGGCATGGGGGTCCAGTGCTTCGGCCTTGTCCACTCTCTACTGACCGATTGGTCTATCCCCGGTGGCCATAGCGGTCTATGGTTCGAGAATCGAACCGGCGACCAGCGATAGAGCACCCCATACTGGTTAACAGGAAGCCGTGGCCTCCGTTCTGAGTTGGGGAGCAAGACCATTGGACCAGAGTTGCATTCCTTGTTTAGCGGAGAAATTTTTTCTTATATAAAGTTATAAGATGTCAACGACAAAAGCTGTATCTGGTTACTTGGTCGATAAGGTTTCTGGCGCAATGGTTCTCGGCAAGGGTGTTGAATTGGGCGCAGCAGGTATTACTTTCTCTGATGGTTCCGTGCAGACAACGGCAGCAACCATTGGCGCTACACAAACGTTTAATTTCACGCCTCCTGCGCCCGATGGTTTTGTGGTAGAAGGAGGAACACCCACCGTCATGAACTCTACTGAAACAGCTGTTACAGGGGGATTAGCAATAGTGTCTTTTAATATTACAACGTTGTCCGTCGTGTCGTTAACAAATACTGCCTTTACCTCTCCGATAACTACTCTCGTTAATCCGGCAGTATTGCAGCTCACGTTGACACCCAATGGAAGCTCCACTGAAATCTTCGAAAGATCATTAACGTTTGTGAGTCAAAGCCAGACAGGAGATGCGTACAACGGCGCGGCTATTGTTAGTGTACCAGCTGGCACGACAGGACTGACTGTGACAGGAGAATTGTATGACACAAAGGGCACATCAGGAGCCGCACTGCAAGTCAAGTTAGTACCACGAATACGTATCGACTATGTTCCATTTTAAAGCCAATGGCCATCCGTAAATTTTTGGACGCACATACGGTAATTTTCAGGCCGACTGTTGTTCATCTCTGTATGTGCGTCCTCCTAAGATTCCTAAGTTTCCTAAAAAAAAGAGGACCTTACAAAGAGAGAAACATAAAAGTTAGTCTCTCTTCATAAGTCCTCTCTCAACCCTCTTTTTACTGTTGTTAGGGATAGAGGACCTTAACAACAGCAACTTTGTTTCCTCTTCATAAGTCCTCTCTGAGTCCTCTTTTTGCGCTAACAAGAGGAAAAAAGAGGGCCGTAACAAGAGGAAAAATCGTCAAAAAGCGACTTCCCAGCCGATGTTTTCACTATTCTTTCATAAATAAACTAAAAACAGGAAAATCCACGGCTTACTTTTCTTTACACCATGCCAAACACTTGCCCATGCTGCCAAGACGAAACCACAATTGGTCTACAGTTGTGTGTGGGTCTGCCACACCCCGGCTCTGGGGTATGCATTGTGTGCGCCTTTCGTTTGGTTCTTAACGGTTTTATGAGGTGCCCATGCTGCAGAGCCATGTTGAAGCCGGAAATGGTTAGCGAACTTCAGGGGCTTATCCCCGCACAGCCACCAGCACAGCCACCAGCACAGCCACCAGCACAGCCCGCAACACCGCCTGGTTTACAGAATGTTCAGGCAGTTATGGCGCAGCAAGCAGACCAGCCAGCGCAAGCAGACCAGCCAGCGCCAGTTCGCAGACGGCTTTTTGGGCCAGAAACCGATGTCGCCCTGTACGATTTTATTATTGCCGGTAGAAGGGTAATCAGGGTCGCGAGGCTTGATACTGAGGTTTTAAATTACGACCATACAGACCACGGTGTCCGTTACGACGAATGCAACCCTGCAACCAGATTTGTTATCTGCAACGGTGTTAACCAGACAAGAGTTTCTGATGCGGGATTGTCAGGCTTTACTATTCATCAGGGTGGATTGCACCGCTACACTCACTACAAGAGTACAATGGACGATCATTTGCCCCCCGTCATTATGGGGCCACTTTTCTTGAATGACTTGGATAAGGTTCCGGAGTGGGCAAGACAGCATCTCACAGAATGCAAGTTTTTTTACATGAGGGACCAGAAACTTCGCCGCTACGATTCTTGGAAGTTCGGACATCGCCCTGTTACTTCTTATGAAAGCGAAGCAAGAAGCCGTTGTGATATCACGCAACTTTACACCGACGCAATTAAAGTTCGCCACCAAATGACTTACCAAATTCGAGGATCTCAGGTTTTTCATTCACTTGCACATGCATTTGTCTACGACTGCAGACTGGCTCCAACTATTCGTCACCTCGGCAGTCAACTTCGGGAAAATATCGACATTAGCCCTGTATGGTCTTCTCGTCTCAGGGTAAATTCCGATCCGTCTGTCAACTATTGCGAGTTCGATGTTGTTTGCGCGCTATCCTACAGAAAGGAGGACAGTAACTGGAGATCAGGACCGTTACTCTTTTTGACTTATCGCAAAGCAGAGACTACATGGTCTATTACCGATGAGTCGTGTGCAGTGTTCTGTTCCCCTGAAACGCCCAAGTATAGTAGACTGCACCCTTACAGGGGTCTTGCTGATGACATTAATGCCTATTACGATAATCTCCCTTAAGAAAAATCTGTCTATCAACTATATGCTTTTAGAACCAACTCCTGACCGCTTCGTCATGTTTCCTATAAAAGACGACGAAATCTGGGCACTATATAAGAAACAAGTTGACAGCTTTTGGAGAGCAGAAGAGGTAGACGTATCAAAAGACCTACGCGACTGGCAACAACTGTCCGTAGACGAGAGGCAGTTTGTACTCAAGGTCCTCGCTTTTTTCGCTGCCTCTGATGGAATCGTCGCTGAGAACTTGGCGGTAAGGTTCATGCAAGACGTACAGCTTGCAGAAGCTAGGGCCTTCTACGGTTTCCAAATTGCGATGGAAAACATTCACAGCGAAATGTACTCGATCCTCATTGATACGTTAGGAGGTAGCCAGAAGGACCGACTCTTTACCGCTATTTCTAACGACTACCAAATCGCGAAGAAGGCGGAATGGGCGCAAAAGTGGATACAGAGCGAGGCGGCGGACTTCTCTTCACGTTTGATTGCCTTTGCATGTGTCGAAGGCATTTTCTTCTCCGGTAGCTTCGCCTCGATATACTGGCTTAAGAAAAGAGGACTGATGCCTGGTGTTACGTTGTCCAACGAGTTTATCTCCCGCGACGAAGCATTGCACACCGAATTTGCCGTATTGTTGTACACGAAGTCACCACGTACAGCACATGCGGTGGACATCGTAATGGAAGCAAGCGACCTGGAGGTAGAGTTCATGAGAGCGGCCCTTCCAGTTAGACTTATCGGAATGAACGAGACAATGATGACCCAATACATTCGGTACGTATCAGATCGCTTACTTGTTCAGCTTGGGTACGACAAGGTTTATAATGTGAGCAATCCCTTTTCTTTCATGGAGCTTATCAGTCTTGACTCAAAGGCTAACTTTTTTGAACGTACTGTCTCGGCCTATGCCCTTGCAGACACGAGTGGTCGCGAGACGGCGTTTGAAAATATTTAAAAAAAATAAAAAAAGTTGGAATCGAACTGGCTTGTAAGTATACCGGCATATCCCGATATTTGTTTTGAGGCTACGCCCCAGGGTGACTTCCAGCCGCCGAACCGCTGGACCATGTTCGATACAAACAACCGGGAAATTGTTAGAATATAAACAACGACATTACTCTCCGGCTGGTTAACGGCAATTGTTCTAGAAGCTTAGATTTGGATCACATCCGGGTTTCCGTAGAAACACAAAACCATCTAACGTTAGATGGGGGCACGCTCATCCCTTCTGGCGACATCCTTCACAATCTAACAAGATGTCAAGGCCTTACCTCTGGAAGAGTCCTCACTCATATTTGTTTCCCCGCCCGTACGTTCCAGAGGAACTGAAAGTTTATATCGATCACTTTTCTCCTTTCCTATACACGATAGATATGGAGAAGGAAACAACAAAGTCCACGGCAATAAGCGTCATGAAGCACATGTCCTGGCAGTTTGAGAGGAGAGAGTCAGAGCCGTTTCTTGATTCGAACGGAGACGACTTTTTTGCTGTGTTCGCTACACAACGAAAAAGAAAGCTGGAGAAGGACGAGCAACGTATATGGGACGAAGCGATGCTTGCTGTCGATGGTCTCCAATCACTCAAGAAAGCTAAATGCGTGAACTTCGAAACCTCGCCTCTCTCCACAGGGAAGAAAAAGTACCGAAAAACTCCACCGTTTAATCCGTCTTTACGTATGTGTCCAGCTGAGCAGACGACGAGCCCATCTCCTTCATCGTCTTCTCTATTTTCTTCTGAGCTTCGACGACTGGAGCGTACTTCTCCGTCAAAGACGAGTGTCTTAAGCCGTTAACGCCGACTTTCTTCCCGTCGAATATTTTTTCTATTCGCTGGTTGAGCTTGACGCTGCCATTGCCGTTTTTATTTTCTGGTCCGCCCAGCCCTTGCATGCGCGAGTCGAAGAGTAGGTGGTCTACGTCTTCTGGAACTACCGCTATCCACTTCTTTATGATGTTCTGTAACTTCTTTGGTATTGTCACTTTCTGTTGGCCATAGCTCTTAGCTGTTTTATAAGAATTAAAAACAAATTTGTTCTTGTCCATGTAGTTGTCTTTTTCTGGGTCGATGTTCCTAATTTTAAAGTCTACGTAATCTTTTGACCGACGCACCGGTATGTGCATGCCTCCCAGCACAGACAGAATGATGTAGTTCTGAATTCTTTGCAGTTCTGGGTTGCTTATAGTCCCCTTTTTGAAAAGCATGTTGGCGTCCTTTTCTAACTCCTTGTACTTAACTGCAATGTCTTCCTCAGTTACCCACGCTGCACGTTGAGCATCTGACTTTTCGTTTTTCTTTATAGTGTCTTTGTAGTCTTTGATGTCACTCATCATCAAGTCCCTGAACTCTTTATTGTCGGTAAGAATAACAAGGCCACTTAACGTTGTCTTTCGTTTATTAGGAGGGACGTCCTTCAAGTATGCCATAATCTTTTTCGTGCTCTTAAAGTTTTTTGGGTTGACATCAGTTGTGCCGAATGCGCCCTTGTGCAGAGAACGAAGAATGCTGGCGTACGTGTTAATTGATGACGGTGTAAGGTTTGGCCTCTTTTCCGCAATATACTCCTTTAGCTCCTTCGCGTCCATTATACTTTAAGCAAGAAATAAATTTAGCGCTAAATCTAATTAATAATTATCTTTACCTTGTTTATAATGGACATCAGAGATTTTGCGGATAACGAAGTGATCGTCATTGATGGGCCCAACTTTACCGGCGCCGTCGTTACCACTACTACTGACAGGAACAAGTTTATAGCTGAAATGTCGATACGGGGAGGTATTAGTACAAAAGTAACACTTACGTACGATGATGTAGCCCAGCTTGTCGTCGACTCTATTGTTAATGGTAAGGAGCTAAAGAAGAACGCTCTATTTAAGGGTGGCTTAAAAGAAGCACTCGACCACTGCAGAAAGATTTATATCGAAAGCGGTATGGAGCCAATAAAGTACGACTCTTTAGAAGAGGAAACAGAGGAGTACAAGAAGATGATTGCAGAGGATCAGCCGTACGTACCTTCTTAAAAATATATTGTCATACTATAGTATAATAATATGTCTAGTGCCCCAGCACCAACACAGGATACCGTAGTTTTTAATGCAATTGATTACCCCTTAAGTGGAGTAAGCATTGCGCAGGGAGGCGACAAATTAAATTTCCCAATAGGACAAGGAAACGAGGCATTTCCGAACGGAATAACCCATGGCGACGGTACGTTCCAAGTCAGTGCATACACTGGCGCCGGTGCTTTTGCCGGCTCGTACACTAGCGTCGACCTTACCCTCGACGACAACGGAAGGGTTACGGCTATATCGAACGGATCGGGAGGCGGCGGAGGAGTGAACAATCCCATGACCTCTGACTTAGACGGAGGCGGTTTCAACATATTTAACGTCGGGTCGTACACAGGAATGGACATCACCGTCGACGAAGCAAACATTACAGAATTAAATAACAGCGACCCTGTCAAGTATTACAATATGGGTAGCGTAGGGGCAGGTAACGAATACCTTGTTTGTCAAATATCTCCTGAACGCTTTGCGGAAGGAAGTGTGACCATTGTCAGCAGATGCCTAGATCCAGGTTTCAAGCAAAACATTGTGTGGACAGTAACTGGCTACGGAAGAAGGGCAAACGTAAATATCATTAGCCACTTATGCGAGTCAGACACTCCCATATTTGACGCGCTTATTGTAGCGGACGACGGAATACCCACTAGCATTAATTGCATTTTGAGGTGCAATGCTGACTCCGCGACATGGGAGGTTCGCTCTTACA
>WLWF01001801.1_pt1 | contig 16595 bp, 20 predicted proteins | sample 6718331 | NCBI WGS metagenome assembly WLWF01 (sample SAMN12718692, study PRJNA515312) | sponge metagenome | isolation source: marine sponge | host: Mycale hentscheli | place: New Zealand: South Island, Marlborough, Capsize Point | collected 2003-05-01
ACAGACTCGGCCCTTATCCATCTGTGTTTAAATCCAGCTGGTGCAGGTGGTGCGTCTAGTTGTGATGGTGGAACCCATGGTTTCCTTTTCTCATTACGAGATCTGGTTTCGGATTCGCGTGATGGTAATCTATCTTTTTTAATTGTATTCATATGCTTACTCCTTCACGTATTTCGCATATTCGCTTAGCGGCACACCTAACTTTTTAGCTATGGCAACCTGTGAGGGTGTGAGTCTCACTGTACCTTTGCGCCTTACAGGACCGCCTCTGTTAGCAGAAGCAACTGTTTGAGCAGGCGAAACTTGTTGTTCAAACTTGTGAGGAAATGTTTCCCTCATTCGATTGTCTATTTCACTATAGTACGAATCGCTCTTCGGGTCAAATCCTTCTTCCATCAGTTTACGATGAATTGAGAAAGAAGTCAAGGTCATTGGTTCATCTGAACCAAACCATTCATTCTTTTCAGCCCAGGCTTCTGCTTTAGCATCCGGCGGAGGAGCTGGTGGCTGTGCAGGTGTCTGGTATTGAGGTTGTTGAGGCATTTGAGGTTGATTAGGATTAACACCTCTTGCTTCCATTTCTTTTTTTAATCTTTCACGTTGAGCTTGGGTGGCTGTTACACGTTCATGTTCTATAGCTAATCTAGCTAATTTTTGATTAGCTTCTACTTGTTTATCTACATCTCCTGTATCTAACGCTAATTTTAAAGCTTTTTTAGTTTCCGCAGTTTCTGCTTCTACACGTGTAGCAAATTCAGAAAGATAACCACTATCTAAAGATTTAACTTTATTTTGTAATTTACCTTGTTCTGCTTGTACACCTTGTGCAAATTGAATAGCGGCTTGTTCCCGTCTTTCAGCTTCACGTACTTTTTTAGTTAGTTTATCAATACGGGATTGTACTTTTTTCCCGTAATCTTCCATTTCACCTTCCGAAGCTGTTTCTTTTTTTTCTTCAATAACAACTTCTTTAGATTCATTGACTACTTCAACATCATCTTCTTTATTAACTTTAACACCGGTGTCATCTAATGTGACATCTACAGTGTTTCCAGTAGAAGGAAGATCAACCATTTTTTCGTCGGCGTCGGCTTGCGTTTCTATTGCAGGCATATTTTACTCCTGTTTATTTGTATTGCAAGATATCCTCTGGGTCTTTTACCACAGCAATTATCTCGTCTTCATTAAGTATTCTCACTTCACCACCTTCTATTCCAAACCTAGATCCAGAATAACGACCAAATATAATCCAGTCACCTTTCTTGCACCACGGGCCTTTGGGATATCTCTTTTCATCTGTATAACAATCTGGACCCATTTTAAGAACTAAAGCAGTTACTGTTGTGTAACCTCGTTCTTCCATGTGTTGATCTGTTAATATAACACCACCTTTAGTTTTACCTTGCCCTTTAAAAGGCAATACTAAAATACGCCAACCAGTAGGATCTGGTAACCTATCTAAAACTTTTTCATCGGGTAAATGTTCAATGCTTTCAGTAGCATCTTCTTGTAGTTTTTTAAGAAAACGATTTTCTTTATCTTCCGCTATCTTATTATTTTCATCAGCTTCTACAGCCAAATCTTTTTCTTCAAGCGCAAATCTACGCTTTGGCAGTTCCTTCTCTGTCATCGTTATCCTCATCTTTCTGCAGGTCTTGAATCTCCTGTTCCATTATTGTGTAAGCTTTATGCTCACCTACTGCTTTAACATAAGCGTCCATTGTTGGCAAGCCTGATGCTATAACATCTTTTAAATTTTCTTTGCGCGCTCTAATCTTTTTCAAGATTATGTAAATCGCGGTTTCATCTTGCATTAGTTACTTCTTTCTAGCAGTTCCACCTTTTGCTTTTCTCATTGCACCACCTTTTTTAGCCATAGTGCTAGCGCCAGAATATGCACCTTTACCCATAGATTTTTCCATGCCCTTAGATTCATTTCTTCTAGAAGCCATAGATTGAGTTTTTTTACCGTTTCTTGCACCCATGGAATCATCTAATCTAGCATTGTAGCCTTGGCCACCTTTCTTTAGTTTAGTTCTTCCACCAGCTTTATAAGTAGTAGTCATCATTTTTTTACCCGGTGTTTTTCTTTTTTCGGGTCTTGACATAATTTTTCCAACCATAGTTTTCTCCTTAATATATTTTTGTTATAGGTCTTTTATTAGGTAACATCAAGTTAAAACCTCTTGGTCTAACTGTTCTTTGGACACTGCCACCTTGATTTTTTTTGACAACTTTACTGCCATACTCTTCCGTCCAATCTTTTGCTATTTCAGGCTCATTAGCCCATAAATATTTTCTTTGTTTTTCTGATTTAAAAGGCATTATACTGTTTTTTTATTTTTGTTTGCAAAATTACGAGCTGCTTCAGGAGAAGAAAATCCCCATTTTTTAAGTGCAAGTGCTTTACGGGTAGGGCTACCATCAGGTTTTTTCATTGGTCCTGACATGCCTGCAAATCTAGCCGCAAAAGAAACTCTTCTTGGATTAGTACCTTTTGAAACTGGTGACTTAACACCGTAATGTTTTCTTCCAGCATCGTTTAATCCACCTGTTTTATTTTGATATTTTTTAAGTGTCATTATTTTTTCTTAGCAGTTTTTGCGCTATTAATAAAAGCTTGTTTAGTAGGTGCACCTTTACTTCCTACTTTACGCATTTTTTCTTTACTTCCTGCTTTTATTCTTTTTCTTTTTGCATGAATATTTGCATATAATCCTGGTTTGCTCATGTTGCTTTATTCTCCACTTTCACTGTTGCGTGTTTGGTACCTCCAACATAGAGTCCAAACCATGCGGCACCAGCTCCTACAACAACTGACACAAAAGCTGATTGTGCGTTTGTTGGATCTGGTAAACCCATAAACCATTCTGTTGTACGCCAGAATGAAATTCCGTATAATGTAATTAATAACCTAGGAAAAATTCTCCATGCTGATAATCTTTCTGGTGTCATTTTTTCTTTGTAAATAATCCTACAGCACCTTTAGCTCCCTTGATGCCAAAGCTTGCTGAGCAGGCGATGTATAATAAATGTTTATAATAATCCGGAAGTTGCTGAAGTGCAACAAACCCAGCTTCTATATGATGAGTCATTCCTGGAAAAAATACGGCTACGGCCGGAGCCAAAAGGCAAATTAAAATTAGTTCGTCTTTCCACGACCCTTTCATTTGGTCTACGGCTGATGCTTCCCACGATACTTCGCCAGCTATTTGCTTTTCACGCAAAGCAGTCTTTGCTTTAATCTCTACTAGCTTAGATTCAGCCTTTGCTTTCTTTGTCTCTACAAAGCCAGTGACGGCTTGAGAAGCAACTCCTAATAATGGTTTAAGTAACAAATTTAACATATTATCCTTGTAGCATGGCTAGAATACCAGCTGTGTTAGGATCCATAGCAAAAGCTTTTGATCCTTGTCCTAGTTGCATTAACATATTAGATGCTGTTTGTGAAGCGTCAATTCCTCCCATGCGTGGATCTAACATTGCTGTATCTATTTGTTTACCTCTTCCTCTACCTCGCATAAAGGAAAGTGGATGAACGGCTGCTCCATAACCTGAACTTGAGCCAGATCCGTAATCATAACCATAACCATAATTTTGACCACTTTTTTGAGCTTCGTTAGCTTCTTTTATATTATAATAATCTTGTACTGTTTCATCGTAAGATCCAATAGGGTCATTATAGTTGTCTAATAAATGTTGACCTTTTCCAGTGTAAATATATTTGTTATCCTGGGTCATTGAAGGAATTCCTGAACTTGAAGTTGAAATAATGTGGGGTAAACCAAAATGTGCAATCCATTGATTAGAATTTGGTGTTATTCCAGCCTCTATTAATTTTTGTCCTTCAAAACTTTTTTCATATCCAGGATTAGACGCTGCAGCTTGTATTGCTAATTGCCATGTTTCATCTGACATGTTACTAAGATCTAAGTTATCGCCATAAATAGTAGAAACATTTTGTGGTTTAATAGAAACAGTATTAACTTCAGGGACAGATATTGTTCCATCATCTAAAGTAGTAATACCTACATTATTAGTTTGATTATTAGTTTGATTATTAGTTTGATTATTAGTTTGATTATTACCACCAGTTCCAGTTCCACCAAAATTTGGTGTTCCTGTACTTACTGAAGTATTTGTACTTGGTGGTTTGGGTGACCAAGGTACTCCATTATCAACATGAGGATTAACCATTAATTTATTCCCATTTCTTCACCGGCTGCCTTAACTTGTAAAATGCTATCAATGTAAGCTTTATTATCTTTGTGTGCGTCTTTCCATTGTTCTAAACTTGCCATTGTTGTATCAATAACAGCACTATTTCCTACATAAGCATCACTATAACCACTATCTTTAAATGTGTAAAAATATGCTTCTTCTAAATCTGCATCACTTGGCATATCTGTTTCTGTTACTACTTCTGTTGCAACATCAGTAGGATAAGTAAATTCAGGGCTTCTTGTAGCCATGTCTAAAATTCTATCTGTAGTAATTCCATCACCAGCTGTTGACTCAATAGATTCTTCAAATTCACTAAGACTTTTTTCTGGAAGTAAAGGTACAATTCCATTTACTGGTAATAATGTACGATCAATTAATTTTCTTTTTCTTTTTGGTAATATTGCTCTAATTGCATTAGCGCCTGGAATAAAATTTTGACCAAATTTCATTAAAGAATCTAAACCACTTGCAATAGGAAATTCTTTTTTATAAAAATCTTTTCCTTCTTGTCCAAAATTAGGGAAGTAATTTACTTCTGGGGCTCTAACAGCAGCTCTATTTTTTCCTGTAAAAAGAGATTTAGCATCACCAAAAAAACCTTGTGATTTTGATGGGTCGGTAAACAAAGTTCTACCTATTCTTCTGGCTCCAGCTGGAAGACCAGATGTATTAATCATTTGTGCGCCACCGCCGCCTTTAATAGCGTTCATCATCATTTGATACATGTTACGAGTTTCGTTTTGATCTGTTGTAACAGCAGGTATATTAACTAATGTATCTTTTATTTTAGAAAGATTATCTCTATTTAAATAAAATTCTTTAGGCTGAGACAGGGCAAAATTTGCATTGCCAAAAGTATTTTGGCGTTCCCGTGCTGCGTTAACAGCACGGATGCCTTGGTTAGCAATATAAGCCTCTCTTCTATCAAAAGACTTTAATTTCTTTTTTTTAGGTGGTGGTGCCACTATGCACCAACAACTGATTTAAGTATTATAATCACTACTAGAGCAACGATACCGGCTTTAATCCAGTCCTTCATTCCCCAGTCCGACCACTCTTTCAAGTGCGACCATAGATCTTTTAATAACTTCATATATCCTCCTAATGAATAGTTGGTTTAAATTGTTGAATGAACTCTTCAGTTTCAACAAAACTATCCGCCACAGCTTCAAACATGTGGGCAGTACCTTCTATACCTAATGCCGAAACATACAAGTTTCTTGTTACTGCCATTAAAGCGGATGCAATAAGCACCGTGTCTTCTGGTGCTTTGTTGACTTCTTTTTCTATTAATTCTTCTGCTTTTTTCATTACATCAGTAATTTTATTTAGTTTTAGACTCATCTTTTTTCCTCACATTTTCACGAGCAACTCTTTCTTGAGTTTTATCTTTCATTGCTTCACGCGCAGTAATGATATTTTCTTTTAACATTTCCATTTGTGCAGCAGCTCTTTGCTCATCAATCTTAGCAGATGAATTCATAATATCAAGCGCTGTGTCTGCTTCTAGTTTATCACGTTCTAAATCTAATTTTTCTGTATCTATTAGCATGTCTTTTTGTAAACGTGCAGTTGTTTCCATAGCTTTTAAATCAATCTCTTGTTGTTTTAATTTAATTAATGGATCTTGTTGTTCTTTACTCATACGTGCTTCTTCATCAGCTGCTAACTGTTTAGTTAATTCAGCTTCTATCTGTGCCGTAGTTGCTGCAGCTTCGTTTAACAATTGTTCTTGTTGTTTTTCTAACTGCTGCATAGCTTGTGGATTTTGTTGTGCTTGTTGCATAGCTTCATTCATTTTCTGCATTTGATCACGGTATTGTTCTTCTGTTTGTTTTTTTGCAATTGATGCAACATGATCAGAAACGTGTGCTTGTAACATAGCATACAACTGAGGATTAATTTGAACCATACGTGTAAACATATATTCTGCATGTGCTGATATATGTGCCATGTGGTCTTGTTGTGGAAACACAACTGGTTCTTGTCCTTTCATTGCTGCAGAGTTTTCTGTTGCAGGTCCAGTTGGAACTGGATCTTCTGGATCTGGTTTTAAAATAGCATCTACATTATCAATACCCATTGCCATGTACATTCTTCTATATGCTTCTCTAATATTATGTAATTGTGGTGCAGCATTAGCTAATTGTAATTGTTGTTGTGCTAATGTAATACGTTGTGCCATCGAAAAAATATTTGGATCAGCTACTGGTAATATATCAACACGATCATCAAAATCTTGTTGTTTAATCATACGATTACCACCAACGACATTATAAGGATACTCCGGTGGAGTATACATTTGGAAACATGCAGCTAATAAAGTAAATTCTTCTTTTTGTGCAAAATATAATCTTTTATGAATTGCACTCATCACTTTAGTACCACGTTCTAATAATGCTAGTGTTGTACCAACTGGATTTTGTTCATTACCTTCACCCATTTTCATGTCTGCAATAGCAGCAAAAGATTTACCTGCATCAACAGAAAAACCTAGTAATTGAAATAATGTTTGGGAAGGTTCTTTAAATGGAAGTGGTAATAACGATTCTCTAATAGAAGTACCAGTTACATCAACATCTCTAAACTCACCTGGTTGTATTGGTTCATCATGATCTCTAATACGCATTCCACGTGCTTTAAATCCTGCCGGTAGGTTAGCGAGTGTACCAGCATCAATTAACTGCCGCAAAACACTTGTTGCTGTTCGCGATAACCCACCTAACATGTGTATTAGACCAAAGCCGTAAAAGCCTAAGCCTGGGAGGAATTTAAAGTGTACAAAATAATCTTTTTTTGTAAAATTAAGATCTTGTTCTTTCCAGTTTCTTTTTATAGAAAGAATTTTTTGTGAATATTGATCAATAGTAATAATATAAGGAAGTTTAATTCCTGTTGCATCTTCAAAACCAGGAACGTCTGCATTAACATGCATTTCTAAAATCATGTGCTCATCGTCTTCTCCTGCATTAGTAGGAGTTACACCTTGAAGCTCATTTACTTTTTCTTGTACTTCATTTGTGTTATCTACTTGTCCAGATGATATTGGCACATCCATATAAAAACCAGATACTTGTAATTTTTTAATTTCATTAGCTGACATTTTTACACAATGTGTAACTCTTTCAGCTTGTTCTAAATCTGTTGCCATGTAATTAATAACAAGATCTTCACTTGATACAAATTTAGATACGCATCTTTTTAGTAACTCATCATAATAAACTTTTTTAAAAGCAGAACCTGATAACGGTAAATAAAATAATAATTGATCCATTTCTGGATCAAATTCTTTCATCACTGTAGTAATTTGATAATTCATGTAATGTTTTACACGTTCAGCTTGGTCTTCAATTTCTGGTGTTACTTCACCAACAATTTGGGTGCGCACGGGGCCGCTTGGGGGGAGAAGTTCCTTATAAGCTTGGGCTTGAAACTGCGTAACAGATTCAGCTAATAAAGGATGAACGACCCCTGATGCACCTTCGAAGGGTTGTGTTCGGTTTTCATATTTAAAACCTAACATATCAAGGCCTTTGATATAGGTATCTTCCCAATCTTTCCTTGAATCTTTATCCGCTTCGAATGAGTTTACTAGATCTATTGAAAATCTAGAAAGTTCGTAATCTTCGATGTATTCTGCTAAGTTTGCATCGAAAGGTATATTTGTTTGATCAATTGGCTTTCCTGATTCACTGACATTACTAATTTCAGCGCCACCATCTGCCGTTTCAACAACTTCCATGTTATCTTCAACAATAGGTTGTTCTGTTGGTATATCTATAACTGTTTCTTCGCTATCGGCTATTTCTAGACCCATTTGTAGTGCTTCAATAGCTTTTTCTACATTGTCATTTGGATTTTTTACCATTCTCTCCCCTTATAATAATGGAACTACGTCCACAAAATTTTCTCTTGCTAAACCGCCTGTTTTAAAAGCTTGGAACCCTTCCATAACTTTATCAGTAGATCTAAGTAATAATGTTGGTACATTGCCCCAGTTTATTTTACCATCATTAATTACGGTGTTAACATAATCTATTCCATACTTCTTGGCTAGTTTTTTTAATTCTTTTTGCATTATTTTATCATAAAAACCAAAATGTCCTTTTTGTTCTTCCTCTGATCCATAGCCTCTTCTGTTTTTAATATTGCCTGTAGACAACGCTACACCATCATAATTGTTTTCTTTTGCTAATCGAACTAAATATTTCATAACAAAAGAACCATAATCACCAGATCGTTGAAAAGGTCCTTCTGGTGTACCTCCTCCACCGGTAGAACCCATAGTATCACGTATTTCTTGAATTTTTGCAGCTAATGTTTCTCTTTTTTGATATAAACCTGGTAAAGCTTGATTTGTAGGATCCGCAGCTAAAATTCTGTCAATTTTTCCCTGTAATGCTGTCATTTCATCAATAGCTGGTTGAACTCCTACTATTTTGTCCTCACGAGTGCCATATACGTTTTTATTACCTTGTCTTATTGATTTTTGAGGTCTTTGATGCATATCAGATTGAATTTCTTCTACAAATAGTAATTTTCTTCCAAAATTGTCTGTTCTATCTGAAATTCTTGAATGAACAAAGATTCCTTGCGCTCTTTCATCTTTTAAACCAAAAGAATGTGATGGAATATACCCTGATTCGCTTTTTCTAAGGCTTCCAGGTGTCCATTTAAAAGCTAATTCACGGTAATTGTTACCACCAGGTAATACTTGATCACCAGAATACTGTGGATTAGCCTCATAAGTTAAAGATGCACCACGTGTTTTCAATAATTCACTTAAATCACCAAGAATACTTCTAATTGGTGCTGCAATTTGAGTATTTGTAGCAAGTTCATTGCTTGCTAATGCATTATCAATGCCATAAGCTCGTTTTAGCAGTGAATTTAATTGTTTTGTTACAGAAGAAAGCTGTTTGTCTGTTGTAGCAGTTATGGTATTTTGTAAAATAGCTCCAAAATTGTTTACTACTCCTTGGTCCGTGCCGCTCATTTGAACATTTGATTTAACTTGATTAAATTTATCAATAATATTTTTAGACATTTTACCAACATCTCTTTTTCCCATAGCAATAACTTCAAAATTTGGAGAAACTAAATCAAAAGTTTCCATTAATTCAGATTTTGTTATTTTTTTATTAGGTGCTTGAATGCTTAAATAAGGACCAATAGATGTATCATCTAATTCTTTAGGAGATACACCTGCTTTTTTTAAAATGCCAAGCCATTGTTTTCCTGGTGCAACTTCCATAGCTGCGTTTTTAATAACTTCAGGTGTTTTGTAAACCATTGCTGGTGTTTCTTGAATTGTACTTACTGTTTCACTTTGAATTTGATCTTTAGATTTAACAGAATAATTAATTATTGATTCATAAAACTCATCTTCTGAAACTGTTTCTCCTTTTGTGTTAAGCCATGTCTCTGCTTCATTTTGTGTTTTAAAATCTTTAATAGGTAAATTGTTTTTATCAACTACAACAAAAGGATTAGTAGTATCTTTAGGAAGCATTTTTGATGCCATTTGAGAAACGTTTTTTAAAACAGAAGGCATGATTTGATTTTTAACATATTGAACTGCCGTTCCTGGTGTAGGAATAGGTCCTTTCTTACCGCCTTTTACTAAATGCTGTTTTTCACCCGGGTCCAAGGGCGGTACAACTTGTTTCATTTCTCCGTAGTCCACGCTTCCTCCTCTATTGAATTTATCGAATTGTCCAGTTCTAATATATTTACCAATATCACGGTAATTATCTTTATTCAATATATCAATTAATTCTAAAAACTCTTTTTTAGTTAATCTATTAATAGCATAAGGATCTCCACGCATTGCACCATATGGTGTACGGTTACCTTGCATGTCTATAAAAATGCTAGTTGTTTTAAGTTTTTGTAAAAGTGATTGTAGTTTAGCTTTGTCTGTTACCGAAAGAACACTATTAGGATTTTGTAATACCTGTTCTACCGCCGATGTTATTGGCTTATTAACAATAGACGGTTGAAATTGAATCATGTTGGTATCACCCGACATTCTTAATAAATTTTTTACTGATTCTTTAGCTGGACCGTTAGGTAAAGAATTATAGAGTTCTCCTACTTTTGCTTGTGCAAATTTATGTCCCCTATTAAATGTTTGTATTCTGCTTGGATCTGTATCAGGGTAAGTTCTCATCATTAAATCTTTTAACCCACCAACTATTTCTTTGTCTTTTTTTATATCAGTTTCATAACTTAATTGTTCTTTCATTGTTGGTAATTGTTCATCCATTTTATCTAGAAGTAATTTTTTAAATTTTGGATCTCCACTTTCCATTAACTTGCTTACAGCTGGCAGTCCTCTTTCATAAATTTGGCCACGAATAAAGTTACCTATGATATCTTGCTGTGCTCTTATCTGCCCTAAACGAGAAGCTAATTGTATTATACCTTGTTTTTCTTGTGTTGGTGTGGATGATTCAGATTTAGTTTTAGGAACTGTAAAAGTTTCTGTAAAAGTACGTTCTCCACCAATATTAGTGTATTGCTCTGCTGATTTCAGAGATATTGGATTTTTGTCACCATATCCCATTTTTAACCACCTACTATCAAATTTTCTGGGGTCTTTATAAAAATTTACTTGGTATTGCCATTCCTTAGGATTAAATGGATTAGTTTTTCTAAAAATTTTAGTTATTATTTTATCTGTGTTTTTGTTTATGATATTATCGGGAACAAGATTTAAATATTCTTTTCCTTTAAAATCTTGATTTAAATAATAAACAAATTTTTCTTGCTCTATTTGTTTCTTTTGATCAGAACTTAACTTACCAACATAATTTCCATCCGGTGTTTGATACGCAGGAGATTGATTGGTTATATTTTTTATTAATGATGCCATTTTTTTAGAACCAGCATCAAAGTTAGTTAAAGCTGTTACTATTTCATCATTGTACTCAGGATAATTATAATATCCTTTATTTGAAAATTGATGGAATCCACCTACACCAGATGTTAATTCATAAATCTTTTTTGCATCTGGTATTTTATAATTATTTTCGCTTAATATAAAATTTGCACTAGGAATATTTTGACGTTTAGAATCTGATAGTCCTCTTAATGCTTGAAACATTCTTTGAAAACTGGCATCCGCATTATCCATTTGGGTTTGTACAAGCTTCATTTGCTCATAAGTTTCTGCTGCTGTTTTGGGTTCAGTAGTTGGTAACTTAAAAGTTTTTTTCTTTACTAAATGATTTGCAAATACCGCACCTGAGGAAAGGTCCTGTGTAATAGGGCTAGAACTTTGACTGGTGTCAAGTCTAGGTAAGTATTTATCTAGTCCTTCTTTTTCTTGTAAGTATTCTAATTTAGGTTTTACTGTTGTTACCCATTCTCTTAAATTAGAATAACCAAATGGGCTAACTGTTAAATTTTTTTCAATATCTAAAACTTCTTGGGCTTTAGGGGAATTTGTTTTTTTATGACTAGGAATAAATTTTTCACCTGTAAACCTAGGCAATAATGTAAGAATAGAATCCGCAGTTTCATGCGGCACGGAAAATTTAGGTTTTACGTTTTTTAATAAATATTGAACTAACGCTCCTGGAGTAGGAACTATTTTAGATTTAGCACGCATAGTTTACCCATAATACATTGGGCCATCCCCAAATTGAATTCCTATTAGTGGATGATCGTTTTTCTTTTTACCAGCCATCTTCATTATTGGATCTACATAATTTGAACTTGTGTCAAACTGTTCTATAAATCTATCAAATTTTTCTGGGTTACGATCAGCTAGATATTCAATTCCTTTTTTAGCAATAGGAACCGTTGATGCAACAGCATAGTTTCGTATAGCATTTTTAGCATAGTTTAATTCTGGTTTACTATCTTTAAATGGCTTATAACTTTTTTTATTTACAATAGTGTTTGGTTTTAGTTTTTGATTTTTTCCAAAAAAATTCATTGGATTAAATGGTCTATAAAAAGTTTGTGCATATGGCTTTACAAAACTATTTAAAAATCTTTTAAATTTACCAGCATTAGCTAATCCGCTTTGTGCCATTAAAGCAACATCATTTGCTGTTGCTGCGCCTTTACCTTTTGCTTTTTCTACTAATTTTAATGCATTTTTATAAGCAGTAGAATATTTATTTCCTTTTGCTAACTCATTAAAATATTTTAAGGAAGGAAAAACTTGTGATGCCATTTTTAATGCATTAGGAACTTTAGCTGCGGCTAAAGGAATACCACCAATAGGTATTGCAAATTGTGCTGCAAGCTTTGTGTATTCTTCTAAATCAGCTGGTTTCATTCCAAATGTAGAAGCATCATAATCATAATCAAAAAATGTACCGTCTTCACCTGGGTAAGAATCTTGACCAAAAACCATTTCTCCTATTCCAGGAAAATCATAACCTGTTAAAAAATTTACAGGATTACCAGCGTACAACATTTCTCCAAAATCATATGCTCCACCTGTTACAGTGTTAGCTGCTAATTTTAAATAATCGTCAACGTTTGTTCCGTCACCTACTTCGTAGTCTTCTGTTGCCATTAGTAATAAACTCTCCCCTGAGATGGTTCTTTTTTCTCGTCTTCAAAGTCATCTTTTAACGTAACATGGTAGCCTTGTCTATATTTCATTAAGGCTTGCGTGGTTGAATCCACGTAATCATCATTATCACCGAAGGGAAAAGCTGCACACTCCTCTATGACTTCTTCGGCAAAATCTTTTTTGGGCGCCCAAATAGCTCCTGATTCAAATAGCGGAGCCACGCTGTTTACCCTCGTATGTTTGTCATTTCCTTTTGAGGGTGTAAAATTTATAACAGGTATTCCCATTTTTTGCAACTCATGAGTTAATGGTAGCCCGGACGCTTTGGCCTCGATCAATACCATCTCTGGCTCCCAGTACTTGTATTGCTCCATAGCCTCTGCTTTTAGCTCTGGAAAATTCCATCGTTCTTTTTTAGCGTCTAACAAAATTAAGGCCTGTGGTCCTCCGTCCACGGGTGTAAATACACCCCACGTTGTTATTGCACTAAAATCAGCCGATTCTTTTTTACTAAATGCTGTATCATATGATTGTATAATAAACTCTAAACTAGGTATCTTTTCAGATTCCCATTCACGCCACCACTCACGTTTTATAAGAGCACCTTCCTCGGACGTAGGTTGCTGCATCCATTGTGCTTGCCACTTGGTTAAAGGTATGGAAGCTTTAACAGAATTCAGACCGTCCATGGACCAGAAATTACCCCACATCGGTTTATCGTTTATGACTGCTGGAAACTCTACTATTTCCCATTGGTCTGCATCTTTACTTTTACCTTGAGCGTCTAGCAATTTTCCTGTTAGATCCTTAATGGACCAACGGGTCATGACTAATACTATAGCGCCCCCTGGCTGAAGCCTTTGGCGAGGACCAGAAGTATACCACTCATAATGACCATCAAGAACAGAAGGAGATAATGCATCTTGCTCTGAGTGAGGATCGTCGATAATAAGTAAGTCAGCCCCACGACCGGTAATAGCACCGCCAACACCAGCAGCGAAGTACTCACCTTTATGATTTGACTCCCATCTTCCTGCAGCTTTAGAATCTGCAGCCAAAGTAACATCTGGAAATACTGAAGCATACTCATCTGATTCTATCAAATTTTTTGCTTTACGTCCAAACCTGATTGCTAACTCACCTGTGTGCGTAGTCTGTATTAGTTTAGATTTAGGATGCCTACCCATAAAAAACGCCGGAAATAAATGCGACGCAAATTCTGATTTTGTATGTCTAGGTGGCATATTGACAATAAGTCTTTTAAGCTCACCATTTGCAATACGATTTAATTTTTCTGCATAAATTTTGTGGTGGTTACCTTCAATAAACTCAGGCCAAACTGTTTTTACAAACTTCATAAAGTCTGCTTGAGTGTTTTCCTGTTTTTCTGAAACAGCATTCTTAAGTAAATACTTAAGAGTTTGAGTGTCTAATTTTTCTAATTGCGAAATATTTTCCATTTTTTAAAAATTTTTTCGGAAAGGTAGTTATAACGTTTTTATAGTACATTGTCACTCTCAATCAGTGTTCGCCAGCGAACTCGAGGGACCCGATGCAAAAGGGGGGGTCGGGGTCTTCGCAGGGGGATTTAAGTCCCGGGCGCCGCCTGCGACATATTGTCGCACCCCTACATCTAGTACTTGACACAGCACACACCAACTATATCCCGGGCAAGTTATCCACAGGTTATCCACAACTTAATGCATTTAACTATATAAATATACCTCTATTCGTAGTACAAAGTAATTAGAAATAGAAAGGTATAAACACTATGACAAAACAAGACTTCAAAGCTAGAGTAGGAATGGGTTTCTTCTCTTGCAAATGGATAAATAACAAAGGTGATGTGTCCAAGATTAAGCGTGGTATATTAGGTACTCATGCTTGGCGTCATACTAACATTGGTACTAGAGATAGTATCAAAGAGAGTGCTAACTATGTATTAGCTTATCGTGTTGGTAATGGTTTAAACCCAAACCATAGACGTTGGGCTAACATCAACCCCGAAACTGTAATAGAAATAAATGGAGTAGCATTATGACAAAAAAGAATGAATTAGTAACTATGAACAACGTTGACATCTCCCCTTTAGTGAGGGAGATGGTCGAGTATTCTAAAAGCCAAAACGCTATTGGCGATTTACAAGAGATCATTAGTAAAGTTCCAATGGGTAATAGTCCAGATTGGAAACTTATTTCTGGTGTGCTTTGTAATTCAATAGTTGAATGGGCTTCACAGAATAACGAGGGAAAAGATTTAATTAAACATATCCAAAGCGATGTTGGTTATATCTTAAAGCGAATGGGTTTGACTCAGTAGTTTATACCTACTCCAATAGTTGAGTCAAATAGGGGGAACGAAAGTTCCCCCTTTTTTTATGCGTAAATTCCAGCACAGGAAGTTGCTGCCCGGGCGGCAGGAAGCTAACGATGCAGGTATATACAAGATGTAGTGGTTTGGAGTTTGGAGTTTCAACGACTGGTAGATCCACGCCTGAAGTTCCCGGGCGCCCGCCGGGCAAACTGTTGGGCTGTGGATAACCTGTGGATAAATCTTGGGAGTTTGGAGTTTGGAGTTTGGAGGCAAGAGCCGAATAACTCCGTTTATCTTGCCTCGTCGAGTACTTGTTTCTACTGTTAGCAACTAGGTCGCTGACCATACTCTGTTAATTTAACTGGTTTAGTATACCATGACTTCACCCAATGTACAATGGGTCGATTGCTTTTCCTGTGGATAAGTGTCCAAGCACCATCATGCCATTCATAAGTATATGTATAATCTCTAGTCCATTTGTTCCAACGAATCATAGTAGTCCTTTCTCTTTCTATCTTCTGCATAACACGAATCCAAATTCATGTCAAACCCGTACGGCGCCCGGGCCGGGCGACAACATGTCGCATGGTCCAAGAACCTGTGGATAAATATTAATGGAGTTTGGGAGTTTAAGCCAAACGGGATACTAAATAGTATACCAGGAACGCGATCCCAATCCATTTCAGAGGGAGGAGTATTCCTATTATAAAATCAAACATTGTATTCCTTTCTAATTCTGATGCAGCAGCTCACGCTGCAGCTGGTGAAGCAGGATGCAGTAGCTGCTTCCAGCTCTACCTGCTTTAAAAAACGGCGGAAATACCCCAATTCTAAGTGTCATCTACCATCTCTTCTTTATTATATAACCTTCCTGGATCCTGAAGTCAAGTCCCGGGCTACAAAAAAATGGCAGAAATCCAACCTTTTTATTCCTAAGACTGTCCGGGAACTCCCGGCGCGCCCGGTGCGCAAACCAGCTCGGAAAAAACGGCAGAAAACCTAGATTTATTATTGGGGAGTTTGGGAGTTTCAGGGAGTTTGTACGCTGCGGGCCCGGTGCCCCAGCGGGACTTATCCACAGGTTATCCACAGTTAATTTGTTAGGGGGAGTTTGGGAGTTTGACAACCCCCCCTAAATGTGCCTAACTCTCGTTAGTACTGAAGATTCCGTCATACATCTTATCGAGTGTACTTCGGTTATCTTCGTTTGCTAATGCAACCACTTCTTGATTCTTCTTCATTACAGGAACAACCGAATCATAATGATTACATATTCTATTTAGTATATCTGTGTTCTTATCTAAAGACTCAGCTATTTCTTTCAGCACTTCCACTATTGGATTGCTACTATCTTCTGGTAATACCATATTAACTCCTATGTTTATTTCTAACTATAATATAACACCTAATGACATCACATGCAACCCACCCCACAAAATTTTCTGTGGATAACTTTCCGAGCTTCACGGTGCTTCGACCATTACCCAACTGGTATGAAGGTGAAGACGCCGGGCGCGCAGCG
>WLWF01001803.1_pt1 | contig 16585 bp, 27 predicted proteins | sample 6718331 | NCBI WGS metagenome assembly WLWF01 (sample SAMN12718692, study PRJNA515312) | sponge metagenome | isolation source: marine sponge | host: Mycale hentscheli | place: New Zealand: South Island, Marlborough, Capsize Point | collected 2003-05-01
ATGCAGGTCGAAATCAGCACGACCAGGGCAATAGCCGCACAGGTGCTTCGCCATCGCTCCTTCAGCTTCCAGGAGTTCTCTCAGCGTTACTCTGACGTCAACGAGCTAAGCAATATCGGCTTACCCCATCTGCGAAGCCAGGACTTAAAGAACAAGCAAGCTAGTCACGATGACCTAGACCCCGAGGTGGTCGAGTTGATGAACAAGCAAATCCAGCAGCTCTATGCCAGTACTTTTGATTTCTACGAGCATCTTCTGCACAAAGGGGTCGCCAAGGAATGTGCCCGGTCGATCCTTCCTTTGGGAACGCCCACAAAAATTTACATGGCAGGCACTCTCAGGTCTTTCATACATTATGTCCAGATCCGAGCAGCAGAGGAGACTCAGCTTGAACATCGCCTGATCGCGGAGGATATTAAGGACATTATTGAAGTCAACCTACCAAATGTTTACGAGGCAGCTTTCACATGAAACTTGAAATGAACGACTGGGGAGAGCTTGTTGTTGACCTCCCCTCGGTAAAATTCTGGATCTCTTCCGGAGAACCTAGCAACGAGCATGCCCCTACTGGGGCCCGCATTGAGATTGACCACGAGGATGTGTCCATCAAGCTCACGCGAGAAAACGCCGAAAGAATGTTTGCCGCCTTGGCTCGCGCCATGTTCGAGTTTGAAGTCGACCCCGAGGATTTCTGCCATATCGGGATTGATTTTATTAAGCCTGATTAATACCAGGGCCTTCGGGCCCTTTTTTATTGGTTCGGTACACTAGCTCGCGAGATGCACTGCTATGACTAGCGACACGAACAGTTGGAAAGAATGGAAGCCCGAAGTAAAGAGAGATCGACTGATCTGGGAGTTCCAGCGTGGATACAAGGTCAACGAGGCTGGACAGCACGAGAGCACTGAGCAGTTCAAGGCATTCCAGACGTATCTTCACGGTGTAAGGACGTTCGACGCTGTGTCAGAGGTCACAGGAAACTCTTCTGCAGCCTTGTCGAAATGGGCAAAGAAGTATAACTGGGAACGCCGTTGCGCCAGTTGGGACACAAAGGAAATGGCCATCACCATGAAGGAGGCCAATAAGATTGAGAGGAGAAGGCAGAGAGACTCTATTGAGGAATATCGTAAAGCCAACGAGGATCAAGCTAAAATGATGATGGAGGTCAGCGGTGACCTTATGGGTATCATCCAGAAGCGTCTAATCCAAGCGGAAGCCGAGGGTGAGAACATTCCTTTAGGTCTTATCTCTGGTCTCATGCGGGCCGCGGCTAATATCTCCGACTCTGGCAGGCAGTCATGGGCGACGGCGCTTGGGGTCGGCCAGCTTATGGCAGTTGTTGAGACCGAGCTGGAAGAAGTCCAAGTTCAGGTTTTGGAAGAATCAGACGACGAAGCTTACGACATCCCGCTTGACGAAGAATGAGTCAAAAACTAGGCAACGACTTTCTGGAGTACGCCGCTTCAGGCCAGAAACTAATCAAAGACGTCAAGACAGCCAAGACTGTCAAGAACGCTGATAGGGTTGTCTTGTGGAAATTTATCCGCAAGGTGTACCCTCAATACAAGTTTTACAAATTTCACGCAACTGTAATTGAACAACTCCAAAGAGTCATCGACGGCAAATGCAACCGACTCATCTTGCAGGTCCCTCCACGACATGGTAAAAGCCTTCTGGCATCACAGCTTTTGCCTGCTGCTTATCTACTTGCTCATCCCGATCGTTATGTGGGAATTAGTTCTTACTCGGCAGAACTCGCCGAGGGTTTCTCTCGAAAAGCTCGCGATTACTTCAAAGATGGTGGAGGGCTGATCAACCAGTCCAGTCAGGCTGTCAATGCGTGGGGTACTGAAGGCGGCGGTGGTCTATGGGCCGCTGGCGTGGGCGGTGCGGTAACTGGCCGCTCGGGACACCTTCTTATCATCGATGACCCGGTCAAGAACCGCGAAGACGCAGAGTCCGCCCGTATGATGGAGAAGCTTAACGATTGGTACACCTCAACCCTGTACACCCGTCTTGAGCCTCATGTGGGCGCCATCGTGGTTATTCAAACCCGGTGGTCAGAAAATGACATGATTGGCCAGCTCCTCGAGAATGAGATGAACGTTTCGGAGGAGGGTCGTGAGAACTGGACGATCGTGGACTTGCCCGCAATCTACGAAGATACGGCTGATCGCCCCATTCTGCCATCACATTGTCCTTCTATTGCTGACTGGCGAGAGGAGGTGGGAGAGGCTTTGTGCCCGCAAAGGTACGATGTAACAGCACTTAAGAGGATTAGGGAGGCTGTCGGCTCCAGGGATTTCGCGTCCTTGTACCAGCAGAGACCTGCTCCCGAAGGCGGTAACATGTTCGACCCATCCTGGTGGCAGCACTACGATTGGGACACGGACTTGCCTGAGTTTCAGCGAATCATGCTATCGGTTGACTGTACGTTCACCGACGCAAAGAACAGTGACTATGTTGTTGGCGCCGTTGTTGGTCAGGCTGGTAACAGTTTCTATGTTCTTGACTTGGCTAGGGAGAAGCTGGACGTGGTAGGCACCATGCGAATGATTAACAGGATGTACAACAGGCACGCCCTGTCAGGCACTGTGATCGAACTGGCGGCATCTGGCTATGCGGTTTATCAAATGATGCAGAAGAAGGTCCCTGGGCTTATCGGGTTCAAGCCTGAGAAGAGCAAGGAGGCAAGAGCTTCCGGTATCGTGCCACTAGTCGAGGCTGGCAACGTTTTCTTGCCTGCTAGTGCTCCATGGCTTGATGCTTTCATGAATGAATTCGCTTTGTTCCCCGCTTCAAAGAATGATGACATGGTTGACGCATTGACAATGGCTATCAATTATTGTAGTCAACGTTCTGCTCCACAGATGACCTCAGTGACCTGGGGAAGGGGTGACAGGATCCTGCCAAATGCCAGTAGGTATAATGCCTGGTAAACTGATGTAACTTAAGTAGTTCTTATGGCCCGCAAACCTAAAAAGTTTACGATGACCAAAGAGCAGCAGGATCGTGCCTCAGAAAACCTAAATTTAGCTCGAAGAGAGGCTTGGAGGCTACAGAGAACTACAGGTATTGAATATCATACTCTTGAGTCCGTCGCCTTTGAGGGACTGTGTAAAGCGGCTCATCGGTATGACCCTGATCGACCCCATCCTGTTACAGGTAAGTCGATGAAGTTCTCAAGCTTGGCGATTCCTACTATCAGGGGAGAGCTGTTGCACTGGGTGAGGGATAGGACCTACGCCGTACGACTATCCCACAAGATGAGAGAGCGTTGGGTGAAAGGCCGCAAGTTGCTGTACAGAGGGTCTTCCGACCTGGAAGTGGCACAATCTTTAGGGATTACAAGGGACGAATGGCTGGAGGTCCGCAAAGTGTGCTCTGGACCACCCTTGGAACTTAAAGATCAGGCAAAGCCAACCGAGCCTCTCGAAGCAAGCGAATTGGACTTTGGGCAAATGTACTTAGACGCGGCGGAAGCTGCCGTGAGCGATGCAGAGACCAGCAGTATGGAGGTCTATCTCAGTGGAAACGGAAACATCATCCCCAAGGAAACTGTAAATGATCTGCTGGAGTCGGCGGGCTGTCGCCACACAGACTGGTCAGAGGCAGAGATTGACCTAGCTGATGGCTGGAACGACTTAGGCGAAGGGAGGTTGCAAGGATCGCTCTTCTGATGTTATGCTGTTGGCATGGGAATTACCAAAGCAACAATTGAGCGGATTAAAGCCGCACCACTCTCTAAAGTAGTTGAGGAAGCGGGCGGCAGCCTTAAGAAGGTTGGCCGAGAGTACGTCACTCACTGCGTTTGGCACCAAGACTCCAACCCGTCGCTGACCATCAACGACGAGAAGGGGTTTTGTTTTTGCCATGTTTGCCGCGAAGGTGGTGACGCGATTCAGTACCTTAAGCGGAAAGACGGACTAAGCTTCCCTGACGCTACTGAGCTAGCAGCTAGCATTCTTGGCGTACAGGTAGAGAAAGAGAACGTAGACCCTGTCGTCGAAGCGAAGCGTAAGGCAGCTAGGATAGCTCACAACGATCGTCTAGAGAAAGAGCAGCTCAAGTACAAGGCCAACCTAGGAGACCCTCGTGCCGGGCGTATTCGGGACATTCTAAAAGCACGGGGACTGACGGCAGAGGCCACCAAAGAGTTTGGCATCGGATTTGCTAACACAGGCTTCTTCAGCAGCCGAATCACCATTCCTATTTATGATCACCGTAAGCAGTTAGTGGGATGGACTGGCCGTTCAACCAAAAGCAGGGAAGAGCATCCAGCAAAATACAAGAACAGTGCAGAGGATGATTATTTCCAGAAGAAATACTTAGTATTCAACGAGGCGAGGGCCCGTGAGGCTGGTAGGGAAGCTGGTTCGCTGATCTTTGTTGAAGGCCACTTGGACGTTGTCTCGCTTTGGCAGCACGGGATCGCTAACGTGGTAGCCATGCAAGGTACCGGGGCACCAGACCCTGCGACTCTGGAGAGATTGGCTCGATCTGTGCCTAACTTTGTGCTTTGCTTTGACGGCGACGAGGGTGGCAAGTCAGCCACTGGCAAGTTCATCTCTGCGGCTGGCCCTATGGCCCGCAAGGGAGAGGTTCAGATCAGTGTCGTCCAGATGCCTTCAGGGCAAGACCCCGATGAGATCGTCAGAGAGCAGGGAACAGCAGCCTTCCACAACCTGATAGCGTCCGCCACCTCTTGGCTTGACTGGACTATCGACTTCTGGGCCGCTGATTTAGACAAGAACAACACCGCTCATGTCACGGAGGTTGAAAACCAGCTAAGAGCAGTGATCGATGGGCTTCAGTCCAACGCATTGCGGACACATTACATTGACAAGGTGGCCAGGGCTCTGTCCCATGACGAGAAAGGGGCTCGCACTTTAGCCAAAGGATGGGCGACCCGTTCTATCCCCCTGACTGAGAAGGTATGGACATTGCGGACAAAGGAACAAACCAAGACTGCTGTTGAGCGTCGGATGCTTCGTATCTACATCCACCGTCCCGCACACAGGCAATTCCTGACTCCTTTCATGGCGAACATCACCCATCCCGCCCTGAGATGGCTCGCAAATCGCCTACAAGAGCTGCAAGAGTACTGTGCGTCAGATCTTACCCCACACAGCATCATGGCCGTTGTAGTGGCTTCTGAGCCCCACTTCCTGCAACAGCTCCGCACGCTGATCCGTCCTAATGTAACAGTTGATGACAGCCAAGGGGTGTTAGACCACATCGCTGTTATAATGGGCGAAGCTACCCCTTTTGCCGCCCATGAGCATGACACCGATCAGTCATCTGCATTCTGAGGTCCTCGAGCTGTACGAACAGTACGGTTCTTATCTTGGTGCAGCTACAGAGCTTCACAAACGCCATCCTTACCTGGCCAAGCCCAACCAACTCCGCTCTTACATCAAGACCGAAGTCACTGGCCCGCTGATGGATTACGAGACAGTCGAGACAAATGTCCGACTAGCCAAAGCCAATCAGCGCATGTCCGATGAGAATCGGATCGCCAATAAAGCATTCCGCGAGCACGCTCGCATTGAAAACGCAGTCACTGCCTACAATGAAGCAATTCTTGCAGAACTTGAGCAGCACGGCGCAGCTCTTGCTGATTGCCCTCGCAGGACTGGACCTCTTGATCCGGAGGCTGCTGCACTGGTCGTTCATCTCAGCGACAACCACTTTAATGAGCTGGTCAACCTGCCGACCAATCGTTTTGACTTTGAAGTCGCCTCGAAACGTCTGGCGCTTTTAGCTCAGAAAACGAAACTACTGGGTAAGGCTTACGGTGCTGAGCGCATTGTGGTCTTCTTTGGTGGTGACCTGATGAACAGTGATCGCCGCCTTGACGAGCTGCTAGCGATGAGCACCAATCGTGCGCGTGCCACTGTACTGGCCGTCCACCTTTATAAGCAGTTCCTGCTCGATCTTCGGGCTGATTTCTTTGTAGACTGCTTTGGTGTCGCTGGCAACGAGTCGCGGGCCAAGGACAATCTGGGATGGGTTGACGTAGTGGCTACCGACAGCTACGACTTCACGATCTACGCCATGCTCCAAGCTGTGTTCGACGCGGCGGAAGACAAAGGTATGCGTTTCCACGACTTCCAGGCTAATGAGGTTGTATTCTCGATCCACAACGAGACGTTCCTGGGCCTCCATGGGCACCAGATCAACGCTACTGACCAGAAGAAGTGCCAAGCCGTCATTGGCAAGTACGCAGCCAAAGGCGTCAATGTCACGCACATTCTGTGTGGTCACATCCACGCTAGCGTCATCTCTGATTACGTTTCTCGCAACGCCTCACTCGTGGGCAGTAACGCATATTCAGAGGAGGCTCTTGGCTTCATCTCGAAGGCAGCGCAGAATTGTCACATCGTCACCTCTCAAGGTTTGGATGGAGTCAAACTTGACCTTCAGAATGTGGATGGAGTGGAAGGCTATGAAATTATTTCTCGTCTTGCCGCCTACAACGCGAAATCAGCTGACAAAGCTCATTCAGCAATGCGAGAACCGCAAACACTAGTTCAGGTGATTATCTAATGGATTTACCTAAAGGAGTGACCCTTAAAGTCATGCCCCACGGCGAGGAGAGGTATTACGCTTCTGCTCGCTGCAAGGGGCGGCCAGTCATGCTAGGCTGGTACACAACCGCAAGAAAAGCGGCCAAAGCTATTCAAAAAACGGAGGAACCATGAAACCAACTGCGATCATCAACACACTGCCTGACTGCAAGTGGTGTGGCTATGCCAAGAAGCTCCTCGACCTTAACGAGATCCAATACGTGGAACTCAATGAAAAGAGCGAATTGTGGCCAACGGTACCTTATATTGAGCTTGATGGAAAACCTGTTGGAGGGTTTCTTGAGCTAGCAAAGTACCTACGAGAACTTTAATTTATGACATTTCGTCAATTACTTGCTCCCGTATTGCTGACTTCATTGATCGGCGGTCCGGGAGTTTTCCCGTCTCAAGCCTTAAACACCATTTCAGAGGAAGTCCCTGCACCTGCCGCTATCCATGAACAGCTCAAGCCTTTAGCTGACCTGCTGGCGAGAGGGGAGGGCAACTACAACTCAGTCAACCGTGGATGGGCAGGAGACACCCCTCAAGGCATTGACGGGCTAACTGGCAGCTCCTTCGCTGGCTTCAGTGTTCGAAGGGTTCTAGAGATGCAGTCCGGCTGGCTTTATGCCGTAGGTCGCTACCAATTCATCCCCAACACTTTGAGGTTTGCTGTTGACAGTTCTTCCGTGTCATGGTCTGACAACTTCACTCCTGAGGTCCAGGATCGCCTGATGGCCGCTCTAGTGCTCTACAAGCGCCCGACAATCATCTCTTACTTACAGGGCAGTCACGACAACGTTGGGGCCGCTGTAGACGCTTTAGCCCGTGAGTGGGCCTGTGTCGAATACCGCAATGGCCGCGGCTATTACGACGGCTACGGTGGCAATCGAGCCTCTTTGACCAGACAAGAAGTTGTCACAGTGTTACAGAGTATTAAGGATTCTTGGCAACCTGGAGGGGAACTGCCATAATGCAAGTGTCCCCCAAACATAAACCTATGAAATTGTTCAGAGCCATCTACAAGGAGAGCAGTCAGAAAGAGTTGAACCTCGATCTTCTCGCCCGCAACTTGACCGCCGCTACTTTGTCAGCTGCAGAACTGATCCCTTCAGACGCTGTGCTTGTCAAGGTGTTCCATAACCCGGAGTGGTAAACATGCAAGGCACTTATGTTCTTTCCGCACTAATTATCGGTGCTTTCGTCCTGTGGCCTGAAGAGACCGCAGCTACCCTCACATCCGCCAGTCTCAAGCTCCAGGTCTATGTCCTTAACCTGAGGATGAAGTGGACTGCTTGGCGCATGTATCGTTCTTTGGTCAGACTTTCTAAAGAAGCTGGCCTCCCTGCTCCTGGGCCGTTTGTCTTTGTTGACATTTGGGACAGGAAACCGTTAGACTGACCACAGTTACACCTCAGCTCCATGTCTCTTTATTCCAACGCCGGCGACTTTCAACGAGGCCCCCAGAAACGCACTTCTGTAGGCCATGGCCTTCGCAAGCGTGGCTCTTTCAAAAAAGGTAGCCCCAAAAAGCCTTACCGCGGCCAAGGCAAGTAATTCACCAAACCCTATCCCGGAGATTCTCATGGCTTGTTCCCAACCCTGTCCCGACTGTTCCTGCGAGACCGTTTACGATTCGAGCTACCAGGAGTTCGACGCCTCACCTCTAGCTACACAGCAACGCAAGTTTCTCGAGGAGTATGACGCGGCGCCAAAGTCACCCGTCAGCTTCTTTGACAAAGAATGCGAAATCAATCCTTCCGCCAAGGGTTGCCTAATCTTCGACTGATCTGCTACACTTTTCGCATACACACACAGGAGGTCCACACAATGTTCAATTTCTTCCGACGTCGTCCACAGCGCGAGTATGTGCTCATCGCTCGCTACTCTACTGGCGACTGGCTTCGTCGCTTTATTCTCACTGCCGCTTCTCCTTACGAAGCAGCTCGTACCTTTGACCAGGCTGCTGAGTTTCAAGAGTGGACTCGCGTCTCTGGCGCTACTCTGGAGTCCTTGTCATGAATGCTTACGATTTCTTGGTAAGGCGTTTAGGATCCGACGGTACTACCTGGGTCCAACGTAAAGCATTCTCTCTCGAGGCTGCAACCCAGTGGGTCAGGCACACTCATCCAGGCTGTCTGATCATCGAAGCAAAACTGGTCAGTTAAAACCAGTTACAAACTTGTTACAAGGGGGTTCACAAGAGCCCCTTTTTGCTGTAAGCTGATTAGGCATCCTTTCCCTACGCACTCAAATTTATGAAAGAATTTCGTCCACAAGCCCCATCCGCAGAGGCCGTGTTTTACCGCACGTACAGCCGCCGCAAGGCAGACGGCACTAGGGAGAACTTCCAAGAGGCGATGACCCGCACGGTCGACGACCTTGCCCGCATTGGAGACTTCACCGAAGAGGAAGCAGCTCTGGTAAAAGAGCAGGCCCTTGCGCAGCGAGCATTCCCTTCTGGGCGTGCTTTTTGGGTTGCAGGCACCGAATGGAGTAAGAAGCAGGAGAACTTCTCTGGCTATTACAACTGCACCAGCACTCACATGGAAGACATCCAGGCATTTGGCCTGATGATCGACCTTGCCATGCAGGGCTCAGGTACTGGTGCGGTACTCGAGCAAAGCATTGTTGACAAACTGCCTCCTATCACCCGCAAGCTCGTCTTGCAGAACGTGACTGATGTGGGCGACGAGCCTGGGCTCCCTGACACCAAGTGTCTATGGGACGACCAAACGCTCTTCATCCGTGTTGGAGACTCCCGCAAGGGCTGGCAGGACGCTTACATGGCGCTTCTGCACCAAGCCACCAGTGTCTGTCCAGAAAAAGAACCTATCTGTCGTGTTTATGTCAATCTTTCACAAGTCCGCCCAGCAGGCGAAAAACTCAAAGGATTCGGGGGAACTGCAAACCCCGTTAAGCTTGAAACAATGTTCAGAAAGGTTGTCGACCTTCTTGCCGGAGCCACAGGAAGACAGCTCACCACTACTGAAGCCTGTCTCCTCATCGACGAAGCTGCGGCTTGCATTGTTGCTGGTAACATTCGCCGGTCTGCTGGCATGCGCCAGTTTAGCGAAACAGACTCTGACGCTGCCACTGCAAAACTTGGACTCTACTCCCAAGACGAATCCGGGAACTGGCGTGTGGACCCTAAAAAGGAAGCTCTCCGAATGGCAAACCACACAAGGTGCTACCATTCAAAACCAGACTACGAGACCATTGAGGACGCAGTTCGACTGCAGTTCCAGAGTGGGGAGGGCGCTATTCAATACGTGCCCGAAGCAATTGCCAGGGCTAACGTGGACGTTCTGAGCGATGCCGCCACTAAGCGCGGTTTCCTCGAGCTTTACAACATCAAGGGGCACCAGTCTGCCCGTCGCTACCTGCAGTTAGCCTACGAAGCTACCTACGGAGAGAAGTGCGAGGAGCGTGAGCTGCAGCACCGCATGGATCGCTATGGCCTCAACCCCTGTGGTGAAATCATCGGCCGCGATTTCCACTGCAATTTGGCAGAGGTCCATCTCAACACGATCGATCCTTCTGACTACGATGCCCAGGACGCCGCTTTCTATGCCGCTGGCCTCCAGGTCGCTGCATTGCTTCAGCATGAGTTCGTGCATGAACGCTACCGCTACAGTCGTTCAATCGACCCGATCGTTGGCGTTAGCTTCACTGGCCTCTGGGACTTCATGGTTCATGCCGGTGGCTATGACTGGCTCAAATGGATGATGGAGGGCCGTCAGGGTCGTCGTGCCCATGATATGTACACCAAGATGGAGGAGCACTACCTTCGTCGCTGGCGTACCGCTGCTCACAAGGGTGTGAAAGCCTACTGTGAGAAGCACGGCATCCGCGTTCCTAACCGAATCACCACCGTTCAGCCTGCAGGCACTAAGTCGTTGCTGACTGGCGCCTCCTCTGGCTGGCATCCACCTAAAGCACAGCGCTTTATTCGTCGTATCACCCTTGGAGTCAATGATCCTCTGGTACCAGCCCTTCTCGAGCACGGCTACAGTGTCATCCCAGCCCAATCAGCACGGGATGAGCAAGGAAATCTCCTTGATGACATTACGGATCCCCGCGTCCAAGAAGTCTTGGTTGAAATTCCTACCGAAGTGAGCTGGGCCAACATCCCTGGCTGCGATCAGTTCGACCTAGCTCAGCTGCCTGCGGCTTCTCAGTACGGCTTGTACATGCAGGTGCAGAACTGCTACACCGATCACAACACCTCTGCGACCATCGAACTTCGCGAGGAAGAGATCCCAACTCTTTCCAAGCTGATTCACGAGACCATTGACAGCAACGGCGGATACATCTCTGCTGCACTGCTGGCCCGCTTCGACGTCGACGGTGGCACGTTCCCTCGCTTGCCGTTCGAGCCGATCAGCAAGGACAAGTACGACAGTCTTATGTCAATGCAGGACATCCTGCAGGACCCTGACGTCAACTTCCTTGATCTGCTGAACAAGTTCGACTCCTCGGACTGGGATATTGAGAGCGTGGCTGGGTGTACCAACGCAGCATGTATCGCCAAGGCAGAAGCTGACGAGCGGGAAGGTAAGAACTGATGTCTACTCTTGTTGACTACCAGATCCGTGAGCTGGCCCGCACGACGGGCCTCGTGGAGCCTTTCAATCCCGAGCAGATCAATCCTGCCAGCTACGACGTCACCTTGGGGGAAACTATCCTGAAAGAGGGCGTGGGCGCAGAAGATCGCTGGATTCCCGTTGACATCACTGGAGGTGTCTACGTCATGCAACCAGGCGAATTCATCCTGGCGGCCACAGAAGAGATGGTTCGGATCCCGAATTACCTTGAATGTGAATTCAATCTGAAGTCGTCCAGGGGCCGCGAGGGGTTTGATCATCTTCTGGCTGGATACATCGACCCTGGCTTTCATGGCAAGATCACCCTCGAGCTGTGCAATGTCAATCGCCACCATCGCCTTGCTCTCTTCCCTGGCATGAGGATCGGCCAGCTTCGCTTCTCCAGGCTTGATAACACCCCGCATCGTGGCTATGCCTTGACGGGCAGATACCACGGAGACGACGGGGTCAGAGCCTCCAAAGGTTAATCAAGGGGGCTTCTAGCCCCTTTTTTACTGCCTGGCATTCTATTAAGAAGGCTTGCGAGATGCAGTCGACCAATTATTCAGGGCGCGACGCCCACCATCACCGAGAAGGTCATGTCTTACGGCATCAATCATCCAGTCAACGATCCATCGTTGGTCAGCTACCACCGCCCAGAACTCGTTAAGCTACTGCCACAGCTAGATCAGGCTTACGATTGCTGGACACTCCTGAACGCAGACGGCCTTGGCGCCGCTAAGGAGAAGTACCTGCACAGGGAGCCTGCTGAGCCCACACAGGCTTATCAGTCCAGGCTGGAGCGTTCGACATACACTCCGATCTACCGTGACAGCATTCGGTCCTATGCAGGGCTGCTGGGTCGCTTCCAGATCATCGATGCACCTCCCAGCATGGAGAGCAACGACGATAACGTCGACCTCCAGGGCTCTAGCATGCAAAGCTTCTTGACTCGTACCGACGAGATGGCACTGCGTGATGGCGGCGCCTTTGTGATGGTTGACATGATGCCCGAGAACGGCAATGACAACTTTTTCGACCAGATGAATGATGGTCGCCACCCTTACTTTATTTCTATTCGTCGTTGTGACGTTATCAACTGGAAGGTGAGCTATGACAGAGGACGTGAGACGGTCGAACAAGTCACGGTTCGGCAGCTTCGCAGCATGCCTAATCCTGATGGCCAGTTCGGCAGCCATGTTGAGCCCATCTATTATGTGCTGTCACCCGGCAAGGTTGAGACATATCGATTGGTCAAGTCAGATGCTTCTAGGTGGTCCAATCTGAAGGTGGATGAGATGGCTACCAGCCTGCCTATCGTCCCCCTCGTTTGGTACGGCGCGTCCACCACTCGTTTTGCTCAGGGTGACCTGCCCATGGATGGCTTGGCCGATCTGAGTATCCAGCATTTTCAGATGCGTTCTGACCTAAGCGAACTGCTGCACAAGTGCGCGATGCCTGTCCCTGTGAGGAAGGGTGCTCCAATCGGTGCAGACGGCCGCCCTGCTCCCTTGATCTTGGGTCCCAACACTGCCGTTGATCTTTCTGCAGAGAGTGGTGATTTTTTCTTTGCTGAGCCCACTGGCAAGAGCCTCGAGCGCCACCAACAAGAGATTCAACACATTGAGGCCCTGATGGATCGTAGCTCGTTGAACTTCCTGTATGGCGCCAATGTCAAGACGGCAACGGAAGCCAGCCTCCGCGCCTCGCAGGTTGCCTCAAGCGTCTCAGCTCTTATCAGAAACAAGACCAGCATGTTCATGATACTCATGCGCTTGTGGGCCTGGTATTCGGGCGAGCAATCTTCCATTACGGCAGAATCAGGCTTAGCAGTGAATGATTCTTTGATCAGCAAGCCGATCGAAGCTTCCGAAATGGCGCAGCTCGTCAACCTATACACCAATGGCTTGATGTCTCGCAAGACGGTACTGGAAGAGCTACAGCGTGGTGGCGTCCTTGATCCAGACCTTGTCGTTTCCGACGAGATCGAAAGGATTGAAGAGGACACTGAAGAGCGTGAAGCTCATGATGCTGAGTTGGCAGAGGAGAAGCTGGGCCAAGATCTGGATCGTGCAGAGAAGTTCCAGGCCATTGCTCCCAACGAGCCAGGGCAAGCAGGTCCTAGTACTGGACAGTCTTCTGAGAAGAAAGGCAAGTCAGAGCAGGAGAAGACCGCACAGGCGGCCAAGGTCGCTCAATAGGTTGAGCCTAAATACTTAAGCAGGGAGGGTTGACAAGACCCTCCTTTTTGGTGTTATGCTGTGTACATACCAAACAAAGGAGGTCATCCATGACTGAACAGATCATTGCCCGCTTCACGTTCAAGCCTGACCGAGCTGCAGAGTTCTTGTTCGACGAAGGCCAGATTGTATCGGAGCTTCAAGTCGACACTATCGACGAAGTTATGGATTACGTGCTGCAGTTTGACGATGCTCTGTCTGATGCCAGTGCCATTGTCAATGGTCAGGTGATCAGCTTGACTGACTTTCCTACCGTTCCCGAGACTGAGGAGGGCGAGTGATCCATGCTCACGGCAAACGTTTACGCTCTCCGGGCGGCAGCTTCTTTTACGAAGTCCAGGGTCCTGTCTGTCGCCTCTACGACCGAGAACAGCTCCCATGGCCCTCGTGCTCCCTCCAATGGCGAGGTAAGCAACCATCCTGGCGACGCATTGGTCGTAGGTTTGTTGCTGATCTGTCTGTTCGCCGCTGCCCTTCTTACTCCGTTCGAGCGGTTGATTCCGCAGGAACGCGATGGGAACAGATCCTCACCCTCTACCAGCACAGACTCACTAAAGAAGAGAAAGCCTGGTGGTACGGAAAAGGGGTAGTATGACACTATGTAACAAGCATGCAAAGCACCTTTGCTGGGCATGTATCTTGGAACGTAGGCCAGACCTTCAACCGCCTGGCTTTTACGAAACAGTTAGTAAACTTTATCCGACGGAGGAAAACACCGATGACTCCCAGACAGATCAAAGACATGCGTGAGGCTTGCCATATATTGGCAGAGCACATCATGCGTCAACCAACTCGCACAAATCGTGGTGACTGGTTAAAGAAACAAATGGTTGAGCTTCTTCTGAATACTGATGGTATAGATGACCTCGCTGATGATTATGCGAAAGACTATCCTTATGCAGACATCCAGAATTCTTATCTGGCACACACACTGAAAACATACGACACACAGGAGGACACACTTTGATGGCAAGCTCTAATAGACAACTTCCTGATGGCTGGTCCGTACGCAAAACACGCTTTATGTGGGCTCTTGTCGAGCCCTCTGGAAAAGACCGTTCGTTCGGTCTTACCGAAGAGATAGTCCGTGCGGCTATTGATCTTCAGCCAGAATTTGGCGGTGTAGTCCTTTCGTCTCGGCGAGTGGATGACCATGTTGAGCTCTGATGGTAGAATATGGTAACGTTGAACGGATGTTTCGGCACCGTCGCAGTCAGACCTGTACCACGCAACGGGGGTATGGGCACTGTGGAGGACATTATGTCACCTCTCGCAATCATCAAGCGCTCTATGCAGCGCCAGCTACGCCTTAATGAGGCGCAGTTTCTCATGGCTAAAGCCTACCGTGGTGTCTCGTACACCCGGATCCCAGCGGACATTGCTCCGAAGCCCAGTCCATCTGCCAAAAAGTACCGAGGAATCGAGTACGTTAGCTGATAACAGCTAAATTCCACGGGAGTCTATTGTATGACTCCACCCCAAACCAAAACCCGTTTAATCTCGATCCTGGTAGGCATTTTTGCTTGCCAGGTTCTTTTTATGGGGTATGGCATGCTGAATTGCGAACGACTGAACCGCTGCGACACCGCAGGGCAGCGAATCGAGGATGTGTTTAACGTCATGATCGCTACAACCTTAAGTCTTTTGGTAGGAACGAATACCAAATAGGCAGAAAGTGGTGTGGATCTTAAGACAAAGCTTTATTATCGCCCCTCGAGAAGGCATACTGAACAAAGTCGCACCTCTTCCCATGAAAATTCTGCCTTGGATCGCTCTTCCCATGCTGTATGTGGGAATAGTTGCCAATCATCAATTGTTCTACAGCACCTTCTGGCATTAAGAAAAGTAACTGGGGGCTTTACAACCCCCTTTCTTTTTGCCATACTGTGTACATCCAACCGAAAAGGAGGCATCTATGACCCCCATCACCCTCAACCTTGAACTTCACCACAACAACCGCGTAATCAGCGGCTTGTACGACGTGGAAAACCATTTCACCATTGACTATGGCTTTGCTGTTCGCCCTGGATCCTTTCCCGGCAAGGACGTAATCGACGTGACCTTGAGCGATATGGACCTGGGTCGCTTTGACACCGAAGGCGACGCTTATATCTGCGACTTCCTGAACATCCTGCCCGGCGACCTGATCGGCTGGACTGTAGTGGAGAACTTCTGATCATGAACGAGGCCTGGACCACCGCCCTGGGTCGTGAACTGCAACAGCTCACAGCCGCAGGCGCAGACCATGCTACAATTTGCTCGCTTGAGTCAAGACTGCAAATAGCATTCAATTGCCTCAAGCATGTTCGCAAATGTTACTACAAGGAGGTATCCCGTGATCACTTACCACAAGATTAACAAATGATTAACTCACTTCTCTTTGGCACCTTTGCCGCAACCATCACATTTGCCGCCAGCTTTCTTTGCGGCTGCATCTATCAGGAGATTACTAATGGCACAATCAACAACTGAAAAAAGATCCAGGTTTGCCCGAGTGGCGGTACCCAGAGTTGAGGCAGCAGTTGATCTGTTCCGCAAACTCGGCAACTGCTCGGTCAAATCCCAATACGACTGGGATGAGGTGACCTGGAAGAAGGTATTCGTCCACATCTTGATTGCCGTGGAGGAATGCGCCGCACGCTTTGGCCTCGAGGTAACCTTTACCATTGACGGGTTGTCTTCGACCGACCTGTATGACCCAGAATCTATTAAGGAGTTTTTATCATGAACAGAGCAGCCTACCTTCACAAATGCGTCATGAAGCTTGCAAAGTGGTCCAACAAGGCGGAAGACGCCGAGACCGCCAGCAAAGCAACCAAGGCCTTGCGCAAGTACGCCAAGTGGTCCAATCGCCTAGCGGAGGCTCAGCGTGAATCTGAGTGAAGAAAGTCGAAAGAAACTGCGGAGCGCAAACGTCGTATCTCGTGGCTACATACTGGCAGCAAAGTGTGCCACCACCAGCGAAGAGGTCTCAGAAGCTCTTTGTAAAGCTTTGTTACCTTATGGCGTATGGTGGGCAAATGAGCTACACTTGAGGGGTCAAGTCAAAGGAGCAATCCATGATCAACACCCCTCAGAACATCCGCACCATTCTCGAAGCAGCCAAGAGCAGCTTTGTGAGCATTAACTTCACCAAGGCCAACGGTGAGGAGCGTCAGCTCACTACCAACCCGAAACAAATCGGCGAGGT
>WLWF01001812.1_pt1 | contig 16539 bp, 24 predicted proteins | sample 6718331 | NCBI WGS metagenome assembly WLWF01 (sample SAMN12718692, study PRJNA515312) | sponge metagenome | isolation source: marine sponge | host: Mycale hentscheli | place: New Zealand: South Island, Marlborough, Capsize Point | collected 2003-05-01
GGCATTACCACCGCCCCCACGCTTTATACTTTTGGGGATGGCTATGTAAGTTCTTTATATGTTGAGTTACAGGGTTTACATTTAGAGCCTACTTTTACCCCTGCAAACCAAAGCATTGTCGCTATGAATTATTTCCATATGCATAATTTAACTAATGTATATACTGAAATAAAAAGCGGGACATTTACTGGCTCATCAGTGGATCAATGGATAGGCGTCACAGGTGACGGCAGTGAAATTGCTGATTTTTATTTTATGTTAGAAATCGACAGTTTTTTTACACAAATGTGCAGAAACAAAACCATAGAAATGGACGTAAGAGCGTGCGTTACAACAGATAAATGGATTTTAGCCGCTTTTTATTGGGATGGAACAACGAACATGCATCAGCCTCTCTATAACCAAAGAGCTGGAAACGGCGACCCTATGTTAAATGCAGGTTGGCATTATATTATGCAAACAAAGATACCCAAGCAAACACAGGCAGTAGGTGAAAGAGCACATCTAGAATTTGAAATACCAGACAATGCAAACAATGTCGGCTTTTTTGTTTACTCAGAAGACGCTTATGCAAACCCACACTTTAGACTCAATGAATGGACTTGGAGACCGAAAGATAATTTTACGGGATATGTAGAATCTGGTGAATTTTTTGAAGTAGAAAAACACCTTACTACAAGTACGAGTTATGCTGAGTTTGCACTAACGAACGAAGGCCAAAAACAAATTCGCTACCCAGTAAATTTTAGCCCTGAATACGGGCAAAACATGCCAGTAGGTAAGCTAACAAAAGGAAAAGCGGCTGTACAAATTGATCATGGCGCCAATGCGAGGGCGGTGCCTTTATATGCAGACTATGAAGGTTCAATTATGTTTCGTGAGGAAGGTGAGGCGTTTATTTCTAAATCTTATACCTGTTTTAATGAAACAGACAATGACGCAACGATTACGTTTTTTGATGTTATGTTTGACGCAGACGGAAATATACAAATCTTGCCACAAGATCAAACCTTATACAACGCCATACCCGGATCGAAAAAACAGTTCACAATACCCGCAAAAACAGTCAAAACGGGGTTATTCGTCACTATTCCAGCCTATCGCGTAATCGTTGGGGCTGGACACAGAATTGGAGGTAGGGCCGTCTCAAGCTTAAGTAATGGTGTTTACATACAATCAACAAAAGAAAATCAATTTGTCGTTCAATCGGTAATCAATTTTAGCCCCTTTGGTGAAGAATCGATGAGAGCTTTAATTATTTCATCAATGGCGCACAATCTAGAAGTTGACAGAAGAGTTCACGGATTTAGCGGAAACACTGAGCAAAATATTGTGTTTAGTTTGAATATTCCATCCGATGTTAATTTAGCACACATTGACGTAGTGAAGCATGAAGGAGCAATAACCACAATGATTAATAGTGCAGAATATTCCTATGACTCATCAAAAAATCAAATAACTGTACACGTTGGCCCTAATGTTACAGAGGGCAAAATATACCTCACATTTTGGAGTTAGATAGATGCATTACAAACATTGGACATTTACACAAACCACACCCGCTATGACATGGGTAGTAAACAACATACCAGAAGACGCAAAGGGTGCAGTTATCACGCACATTATTGCTGACGGTGGTCAAATACTACAACCCGATAACCAAACCATTGCGCCCTATGGACTCGATATTTCTTTCGGGGTCGAGGCAATAGCAGGAACGGCTTACGGCACCTATTATTTAGAGGAAGAAGAAGAACAACAAGAAGTTGTTCTTAATGGTAACGGCGGCTCTATTAGCGTTGTTATTAACCAACACAATGGAGGCGCAGAAAGCCAACAATCGAGCTGACGGGCGTCACAACGTTTGAAATAGCCGCGCCCAATCCGGTTGTACAAAGTGTAAAACTGTACACCCTACGGGGTGAACAATATATAGATTCTAGTAACTCGGTCTTATGGTTCCATGAGTTCGAGCCAATTAGAAAAGTGGTAATGTGGAGTAGAGCCCCCATTACCGGATTCATTGAAATTGTTTAAGGACTAACTATGTCTTATCAAGAATATTACCACAGAGTTGATCTGGTTGACGGTGGTACGATTACGGCCGACGCGTCAAGCGCAACCGATATCGTTAACCTGAGAACGTTACAAGCGCAGCTTGCTGGCCGTGCTAATGTAAAAGATGCGGTAGAAACCGCGTCAACCGCAAACATAGACCTTGCGACGGGTGGATTGTTAGTTGTTGACGGGTACACGTTGTCCGACGGCGATCGGGTTTTAGTCAAAGACCAAACCGATACAACACAAAATGGTATTTACGTTGCGTCGGCGGGTACATGGTCACGCGCGACTGACGCCGACGAAGACGGCGAAGTTATAACGGGTATGTCCGTCTATGTCAAACAGAGCGCTGCAACTGTTGGGCATGGCTATCTGTATGTAATGAACGCTCAGGACCCTGTTACCATTGGCACAGACCCGATCACGTTCGTTTTGCAAATGGAAGTCGCGGGCACCGCTGATCAAGTTTCTACTGATGCGTCTGGATGGTCTAAACTTTCCGGTTCTGACGCTCAGGCGGCGCTTGATTCCGCTGACTCAGCTATTGGTACACTACATAGCAATGCGGATTCAGTCATTGGCGCGGGCACGGATGCAACGGATTTAGGGACCTTTACGGGCACCACGATCACCGATAGCTCATCGATTAAAACAGCACTGCAAGAGTTAGAGACAGCCGTCGAAACGAACTCTACAGGTCGTTACGAAAGCGCGGGGTTTAATACAGTTGCAGGTCAATGGACATTGCTCAGTCATGGCCTCAATGAGCAGTATCTATCCAGCGTTACTATGTTCGATGAAGCCAACATGAATCAAAACCTCAATGGTGCAATGTTGTGGCGTCCTTTCCCTGAAGACCCTTACAACGTAATAGAGATTTTTGCTTCACAAGCAAAAGCGGTTAAAGTCGTGTGTCGTAAGTAATACTTAAGGCCCCAACTTGGGGCCTTTTCTGTGAGTAAAAAATGCACCAGCACTGGAAATTTAAACAAGACAGTCACGCTACTGAGTGGGTTATCAACAATATCCCCGCGGGGGCGACGGGTCCAGTCATTACCCGAGTCATAGACGATGAGGGTTATATCATCGACCCCAAAAGCCAAGAAATGGCCGACGGGGTGATTATTTTGTCGTTTGGTGTAAATGCCGTAGCGGGCACAGCTTACGGTGATTATTACCTAGAGGGGAATGCCATGCATTACAACCAAGAAGACGAATCCAACAACCACATGGAGATTACAAATATGGGATCAATCAACCCTAATGACGTTGCAACATTAAGTTTATTAGGCAATGGGCACGGTTATGGATATGGGCGCGGTCATTACCATCACACAAGAGAACCCTATGACGGCACCGTCGCGAATGCGAATATTGAGCGCAACGCCGCAGACATGGCCACACAGGGCGATTTCTCGCGTGATATCGTTAGAGAGGAGAATGCCCGCACCCGAGAGCAACTACGTAGTGATGCTCATGCGGCTGCTATGGAGGCGCTACGCAATCAAAACACTGAGTTTCACATTCAGACGCAGAGAGATTTGGCCGACGCTCGGGCAGAGACCGCAAAATGTTGTTGTGAAACAAAAGAGAAGATTGCAGAAGAGGCGGACAGAACACGCGCTTTAATCAATGCTAATTTGGTGGCTGATTTAGAGCGTCAATTATCAGATGCGAAGAACACCAACCAGCATGACGCCTTGGCGCAACAGATGGCCATGCAAACCCAGTTGTTACAGCAAATACTATTAAGTAATAGCGGCGGTGGCAACGGTCCCGGTAATTCTGGGAAATAATGGCAATAATTAATAAGGTCCCCCGGAAGGGGGATTTTTTTAAGGAGATAATATGCAAGGTTCTAATAAGCTATTAAGTGTGTTGATTACCATTCTATTGGCCGTATTCGGTTGGATTGGTTCGAATATTTATGAAGCAACCCGAATGTTAGACAGCCGTATGACAACGGTAGAGGCAACGCTCATTGATAGAACCGAAGCCATACAAAGATTATCCGTTCTGGAAGACAGGGTTAATCGTTTGCATGATGGCCATCAACACAAATAAGATTTGCATTTGCTTTCTTTTCATAATAGTATACCCAAAATTTCACACAAAACTGGTACTATATTATGTCCAACGTAGGAATGGTGATCAAAGCGTTAATACTGACTTCGCCCGAGCCCATAACGGGTTACGAGATCACCAAATTAATTAAAAATAAGACTGGAAATCAGCACCAGCAAGTGTATCGGGAGTTAAGGAAAATTGCCCAACGCGATGACGTTATTGTTGAAAAAATTCCGCAAGTAGAAAAGCCGGATAAGAAAGTTTATAAATTTAAAGACGGTCACGATTTTAAACTTGAATGCCAAGCGGAAAGCGACTACAGCAAAACCGAATTGGCGTATGCGCTGTTGCTCAATGATATATTGTATGGGACTTATCTCTACGATGAATATATTTATTTGGTTGGAAAGTTAGAAGACGCCTTTTTCAAAGACAATATCACTAAGATGATATTAGAGCCGTTATCCGAAAGGGCCGAGATAATCAGAAAAAAAGACGCGTTATAAGCTCATGAAAAAATTGATTTGCAGGAAAGCAGAAACGGGCTTTGCCCCTGAAACGGCAAGAGATGCCGAAATTTTAAAAAGCATACCGACAAGCGCGGTCGTTACCTTAGAAGTCAGATATAAAAGTTACCGAAGTTTACCGATGCATCGTATGTATTGGGCATTGATCCAATTGGCGATGGATTATTGGGAGCCGTCGCCTCTAATGATAGATAAAATAGAAAAAGAATTTTCCGACGGGTTGTTAAAGTTTCTCAGTTTCAACGGCGTTGAAGTCGAAGCGATGGAGCACATATTATCCGAATATTGCGACGGGTTGGCCAAGCATCGAACCCTATACGTTTCAGATCAGCCTAAAAGCCTCGAAATGCTCCATCAATGGGTAAAAGAAAAGGTGGGTCTTTATGAGCTCATGTGGACCCCTGACGGCATTGTTAAGCGGGTTAAGAGCATTAGCTTTGATTCAATGGACCATGAAGAGTGGAAAGAATTCTACAGAGACGCGTTCAGCGTAATATGGGATTTGATTTTAAGAAGTGCTTTCGAGCGTAAAGAAGACGCACAAGACGCCATAAATCAATTAATGCAAATGGGTAGCGCGCCATGACTCTTACACAATACGAACAAGCGTTTATTGTAGAGTTAGAGGAAATTTGGGCCGATCCACAAACGCGATCGGCTTTTTTACATTGGGACAATTTTGTTTACTACCATTGGAGACAGTTGGAGAATTTCGAATGAAAACCAAAACAAAACAATTGATCGTTTTAGTGTCAGTGATTATCGTGTGGGCAATATTAATAAGTTTATTAGGGTGGGCGTTTGTATGACTAGGGGCGAATTTTTAGAAAAGGTGATGCCGATTATGGAGGAATGCACGCGAGAGGAGTTTTTACGATTCATGTGTGGTTTTACCTTTAGTTTCGTTGCGGCAGATGTGAGGAACAGTAAAAAATACGACAATGAGCGCTTTGCTCATGTTGAAGTTGAATCGTCTTATGGCAAGACAATATTCGTGGTCGATTTTCAGCGATTAGATGGTGATGACTGATGAGCGAAGAATTAGACAAAGAAGCTTTTTTGAAGGGGGTAGACGAAGGTGCAACCAAGTTTTACAACGGCTTGTTGCAGAATTTGCATGAGACTGGCGGCGTTATAGGAAATGACAAGATAGGTAAAGAGGCGTTAGCAGATATTATTAATTTACAGACGATGTCTGTAAAGCTTGATAGCGCGATGAGATTTTTGGCTGAGGACGAAAAAAAAGAAATATACATACATGGTAGAGGTTTCATTGTTGGTGTTGATCTTTATGGTCAATCTTTAGAGGCGTTGTTAGAGGAGCATGGTCACATATGCTGGGAGGTCCTAAAAAAAACATGGCCTTTCACCCAATTGCACATAAAAGCGCATGTGTTAGAGGTCATGAATAGTAGTGACACAATTCATTAATTTTCTGTTGACAAAAATATTAACAGTATAGTATAGTGTTCATATCAAGCGAGGAAAACATGAAAAATTCTACTTATTACTTGGTGGAAAATGTGTGTAGAACATGTAAGTTCATTGTAAAAAAACGATGGTATCACAACCTCATTGGTCCGCCCGCATTCTATATAGATGTATGCGAGGCCACCACCAAAAACGGGGCTAGGGTGATATTTAAACATAGGGGGTTCGATTTCGGACTACTAGAATAGAATGACAGCGGCGATGAGAAAATTAAAAAAATTGATTAACATAATGTTTAACGTCACAGTGATGTTTTCTTCTTTCTCTGTGGTGTTGTCTATCTGGATTGGTGCGGGTTCACTGTTATACACCATACTGGACTATCAGACAGGATTTCATACATTGAATGTGCTCTTTTCTGGTGTGTTAGGGGGTGCAATTGCTGTTGCAGTTGGTTATATTCTCTGGCAAACCATCAAAGAAGATTGAGCATGATTTTAACAATACAATATATAGAAAAAAGAGATGAGACAGGGCCGCCCCGTTACAAGGCGTATCTTGGGGCAATCCATATAGGGACCATTCTTTATTCCTTTTTGGATAATGAAAAATACATTGTTAAATGGGTATTGCCCGGACCGGGGGCTCAAAAGATGTATGCCGAGACCTACCCAGAAGCGCAAGAGCTTATTCGAATGAATCTTTCTAACTGGCTGTACAAAGCTGGCATCAAATACGAAACCCTCGTATGAGGGTTTTTAATTAAATTTTCGTTAAAGTGAATCTTTTGTAATTTTATGTTGTCCTTATAGATGTCATTTGATATTAAAGGACAACGATTTGATTAGGGATAACTTTAATTTTGCTTTCCAAAGTCACGATCGCATCAATGCGGAGATGACTAGACGAATAAGTCATATGAAGTCCGCCCAGACAGAAAAAATCGCAAATTTTTTTATGGTTAATAGAGATCGACTTTTAACCACTTTTGACCTAGAAAAGCAATTTGACCTTCCTAGAACGACTATTTTATCAGCAATTGGAAATCTTAAGGATATTCACGGCTTTCAAATTTTAAATGAAGCCTTGAAAGGTAAGTCCGCGTTGTATAGACTAGCTGGGTTTGAGGAGCCGAGAGGACGCGGGCACACAGGGCGCGTTAACTCACGGCGCAGGGTACTCAACGAAAAGAGAGAAAAACCAGAAACTTATCATGATTTGATAAATCAGGTTTTTCGATAGCGGTATAAGATGCATGTTTTAATAAATAAAACTATAATCTAAGGTATCGATAAAGCGTTCCTTTACAAATACCTAGAGTCTCGCAGATATCGTTAATAGAAATATTTCGATCGCTGTGCATTAATTTGGCCGTCCTAACTTTATGTGAATTGACATCGAGTTTGGGGCGGCCACCCATTTTTCCCCTTGCTCTTGCAGCACTCAAACCGGCCATTGTTCTTTCTTGTATTAACCTACGCTCAAACTGTGCCAGCGCACTAAACATGTTGAATATCAACTCACCTGATGCCGTTGTCGTGTCAATCGCCCCATCTTGTATAGAACGAAACCCAATACTGTTATTAGTTAACTCCTCAACCACACTCACAAGGTGTTGCATGGAGCGGCCAAGTCTATCAATACGCCATACGACCAAAGTATCACCCTCTTGCAACGCTTCCAAACAGGCAGTCAATCCGGGACGGTCCTCTCTTGCGCCTGTTACCTTGTCAGTGAATATTTCTTGACAACCAGCATCATTTAATGCGTCTACCTGCAAATCTAAATTCTGTTCAATGCGACTCACTCGCGCGTACCCAATGACCTTAGACATTTCAATAAACCTTTTCGTTTGATAAGTAAAACACCACTTTAATAAATGAGATGGCTAAAAGATACAAAAAATATGATATTTCTCACTTGTACTTAAGAATTTTAGACAGTATCAATAAAACGGGTGTTATTTGTTTACTAAACTATTGCCACATTCATTAAATTGTGTAAAACTGTTACTCTATTCAATTCGGAGGATATGTTATGTTTAAGAAAGTCACACTGTCACTTTTATTAAGTGCAATCGCGTTTAGTGCAATCGCAGGCATGAGCCAGATCATGCACTTCCAGAAAAACGAAATTTCTGTGTTTGAATTCGTTGTAACAAAAGACCACTCTATTTGTGCGTTATCTATTGGATTTGATCCCTTGGTCGCATTTATGGCAGACAAAGACAGAAACACGATCATGTCGTATGTCAACAATCGACCGGCTAGAAAATTCGAATATCGAGTTGATGAGGGTGCGGTCAGACAATATGAAAAGTCTGAGTATGACAATGCGGTCGCTGAAGGTGACTTTAACACCACAACATTAGATGAGCTGGCCGAGGGCAATAAGTTCTACATGAGAGCATGGCCAAAACTGAACATTGATGAGGACAAACAAAAAATATACGGCCTCATGTTCAGTAAAGAGGCCGTCATTAGTTTCAAAGCGTGTGTCGCGAATAATTAAGGTGCCGGCGGCGTTGGCAAAGGCCACCGCGTTTCAATGTCCGCCATCTTTTGAATAAGCTCATCATGTTTCGCGTCTGCCTCGGCATCTTTGCCGCGGTGACGCAAATCCATAACCTCATTTCGAAGCGGTGTTATTTGTAACACATTATCACTGTAGCGGAAATGCTCAGCTTCTTCTAATGCCCGTTGGTATTCGGTGAGTGGGTCTAAATCCCACGCGCTGCCATTCCAATGGTGATAAAAGGTAGGGGGCTCGTCGTGTGTCCAACCTGTCTCAAGATCCCCGATTTCAAGAACGGTTCCATAAGTCCCTATTTCTTGCGTGTGCCAGACTTTTTTGCCTCTGTGATCGTCTACGTATTGATAACCAATTGGCTCGCCTCCCGAGCCACGCAATGCTACGACTGCTTTGTCCGCTTGTGGTGGCAAAGGCTCTAATGTCAATGAGTCACTCGGGTAATGGTGAGCACCTGCAACGATATCACTTTCAAAAGGCCCTTCCACCTCGTCAGTGTAAATATTAAATGTGTAGTATTTAATTGGGTCCATCATAATGACACCTTATAGAATAACGTGGTAATTTTTGAAAACGGTAAGGGGTCTGGTTTCAGAGTCCAGTCTTGCCCCCGCTTGAGGTTGAATACCGCCGCCGCCGCCGCTTACGCTTGCACTAAAATTCATGTTAATGATCGACGGATAAATTCTTGTGCGGCCAGTATTAGAGCTTGCGGCCGAAGGAAGTATATTAGAGGTTGAGCTAAATGCCCCCGTCGAGTTTGGCTGAGAAGTTGGCATGAATGGAGAGCCGCCGTTACCAACCCACAATACTCGACCAGACGCACTAACCCTTCCACCACCACCACCGCCCCCGATAGGTACGACCTCCCTTTGTACGGCATCGCTTTGCACAGTGCCCGCAGCATCTCCCGAAATCCTAATGTATCGGTTTACGACCTTACCCAAATTAAAATCGGGATCTGTAATGTTAAGCAATTTTGCTAAACGCCAATATTGCACCGATGATAACACTTGATCTTGCAGGCGGACGGCATATTCTAATTGGGCACTATGAGAAAAAATCTCAGCGCCAGTCGTTGCGCCTACAAACGGTATCCAATACCATGGTTTTGAATCGTCGGTCCAGCCAATAAAACGATTAGCTTCCTCTAACGGGTTCTTATTAGCAAAGTGCTCTATGTTGCTGTACCATTGAAAATATTTCATTTCGTCATTGTCTATAACCGCGCAAACCTCGCCCGTTTTATAGATTTTGTTGGGGTCATATTCGGCAAATTGCTGCGGAAAAGAGTCTGCGGTTTTGTTCGTTTTTAAATAGTAATTTGCATCGAGTCTTACTATTGCAGGTAAATTTTCAGGGTAAGCACTGACAGCGCCCTTGTTAACAATGCCCCACCCGCCATCATCATTGTAGGGGTCGGTGTCTCCAAGATATTGCCAAAGTTGCCCTTGCTCAAAAGCAATCGTTTCATTATTGACATTCAAACCTCTTTTGACATCATCCAGTGTTAAACTGATTTGATCTAAACTTCTCTTGTCCATTTGAATGTAAAGGTCGTCGCTTAGTTTGTGCACTAAAGGCGGATTGTCGATCTCAGTGCCAGCCTTTACAAGGCCAAGATTTCCAAGTCGGTCTAAGGCGTCATTGAGTCCAAGGTGATACCATAATTGCCCCGGCTTGTGTGCGATCATTTCACCGCCTAACGTCTTGCCGTCTTTTAAGTCTTGGAGAGTTAGAGCGACGAGCCCGCCGACTTTCTCAAGGTAGGGGACGATGTCGAAATTATCATACTCATTGAGTGGGCCGTAAAGTATTTCTCCCGTCTTATCTTTTATAAGAATCGAGTTTTCCAACTGGTCGGTAAAGATTTCAATAGGGGATCCCGTTTCATCAATAAAATGGCCGCTTGCATTGGTGTGAATGGGTTGTGGTAATACCCGATGAACATCGTGCTCATCTTTGGTTGTTACCCTAATAGGGTTGTCTATGGGGTCTTTGTCTATTTCTCCATAGTAAAACATGGCGTTTGATATGGGTTTCGCTCTACCGCCGCCAGACGTGTAATACAAGTTTATTCTGTTGCGGGGTGTAATGGGGTTGCCTCGGATGGGCTCGACGTAGGTCATAAGTAGCCTTATTGATATTGGAATGTTTTAAAATTATATAACTATAATTATTTCGTTGACATTGCAAATCAGGCGTTTTATGGTAAGTGTGAATTGAGGCAAGCTAGAAAGACATTTTCGCCAGAGTCCTTGAATTGTTTGTTTTAACTCGTATGTGCTTGCCTCAGTTCAGTCCTATGTTTTCTTTGGGAAGATATCCTATATTATCGCGTAATAGACACTATACTTTGACGCTATACTTTGCCAGCCTAGCGCTGGCTTTTTTTTATCACCCACGGCATACGATGTCAACACCATGCTGTTTAAATAAGTATTCGCAAAACTCCTCAATGTCTAACGTGTCTAATCGCGTGGTTGGGTGTGTCTCTAATGCCCACAGCAACGTATAAGCGTCAACCTGAGATAGCGTTTGGTTAGTCATGATCTTTTTAAGTGCCGTGACTTCTGCTTTGGAGACGACACGGCACACAGCCACGTATTCTATAAGAGCGTCCGCCCATTTAGTATTGTTCATTGGTAAGTCCTCATGTTTGTATGTATATAGTACATGAGGCATAACCATATGTCAACAGGTCGAAATCACAAACGCTCTATCTTTAAATTCGGGTTCGGGTCCCCATCCCATAGGAATGTATTTTTCGAACAATTCATCGCGGCTAATAATTTCTGTGATAATGGGGGTCATGTCGTCGTCGAGTTCGTTTAGGTCTATGTAAGACACTTTCCTGTCAAAAATGTTAAAGGATTCCGACATTCTATCTACCCAGAAACGTTTGCCGTCTTCCGATTGGTGCTCATCGCTTATTACGATGTTGTGGGACTGTAAAAGGTGGTTGAACATCGCGCGAGCAAACCCAGATATGACAGCGGGGTCGTGACCCGAAACTCGCCAAACAATGAGCTGTGTAAAATTCTTTTCGTTCATGTAAGCGTTAGGCGAATTCCTGACAAACGTCTTTACTTTGTATATCGTCTCATCATCATATATTAGGCAAATTGTTTGTTTTACTCCCTCATCCTCAATAAGCGGACGGGATGCCAGCAATTGATAACCTTTAAAAAGGGCATAGTTTGGCAAATGAAAATCATGCGGCTTATCGGCCAGAAATGCCGCGGTCTCTTCTCTGTTGGATGTGGGATTAGTCAGCTTTGCGTCAAAGGACGTCTTGATCATTTTTGGCATGGGAACTCCAGTTTTATAGTGTTGCAACTATAGTACTGGAGGCATATTTGTATGTCAAACAAAAAACCGACCCCTGTTGGTGAGAGTCGGTTTTTCGGCTTAACTTATTATTTGGACTTACAAGATTAAGCGCGCCCATTATATCTACTTTGTGAATCCGTGCAAGGTTTTTTGAACTGCAAATTTGACACACTTTGATTACTGAGAGATGATTAAGTTCAATTTTTAATACAAACTAGGTAACAAAAATGAAAAAAACATTATTGTCAGTCATCATCGCTGGCGCCGCAACGTCAGTGAGCGCTATAGAAGTCTACAACGAGAACGGTACGTCTGTAAACCTGAACGGAGAGGTAAAAGGGCTGTATGAGCGTCACACCTACAATGACACGTCGGCAAAGATATTTAAAAAGTTGTACGGTGACGGGTTCGATCGCGCTGAAGTTAACCCAAGTGCCGAGCTTAAAATCACAGGTGAGACCGATATCGGCCATGGAATAAAAGCCTTTGGTTCTTTCAAAATCAAAGGCGGTGAGGAGACGAAAACAACCGATCCTACTGTAATGGTTGATTTAGATAAGTTAGAACAACAATTAAATAATTTAGATTTCAACTTAGAAAGTGCATTGAAGATAAAGCAAGGAAGTTATGAACGCGAAGACGAAATTAAAATTGAAGATATCGTCCTTGGCTTTAAGAGTGACACAGGCACTTTGACGATTGGTAAAACCGATTCTTCACTGGATATTTTAGGCTCAGCCAACATGACCAACGAACTCAAGCACTCTTACGATTACTTTGAGGACGCCAATCAAGCCCGGGGTATACGTGCTCAAGCTAACTTTAACGATATCTCGCTTTCCCTCGACTACCAAGACCTTAAAGAATTAAAGTACGGTCAAGATTACTTAGCGGGTTCTATCACGCAAAAAGTGGACCTCTTCAAATATGGGGCCACGTATGGCAGGACCATAAATAGTGATAACACTGGGTCGGTTTTGGGTGCAATGGCTGGCATTGAAATTGACGGTTTAGAGGTTGTTGCTACGTTTGCAAAATATAATGATATGAAGTTGTTTAAAGTCGATAATGTAGGATCTGATATTAATGTTAATTTTGAGTACGAAGGAAAACATTATAAGAAAACAATACACTCCTATTTTGATGCGAATGTAATCACTTTAGGCGCATCATATACCATGCAAGATCTAAAACTCTATACGGGATATGAGCGGATTAAAAGCGACAATCTTGGTTATTACAGTGTCAACGCTCATAATATTGATCTTAAATTTGGTGGCATAGAGATGAAATACAACACGTATCATTTGGGTGCAGAGTATACGCTACACAAAAACTTTAAGGTGTTTGCTGAAGGAGCCATTATAAAAGGCGACTGGGGTTGCGACGACACCGGCAAGAAAGAATACATAGTCGGGGGTCAATACATCTTCTGATAAAAGGGCTGGCATTGCGCCAGCCTTTTTTTTAATTCGTAATGAATGTTAAGTTAATAAGATTAAGGTTTTTTTCATATCACTTGCAGGGCTTTACGCCTGCCTCCCTTAGTAATCTACGATAATGATGTATTTCGTCCTTGACGTCTTCCCAGTCCTCGAATCGTTCCTTTAGAGTGGGGTGGTCGCCGTCTAGCCAGTTTAAACGATCGCTCCCATAGTTGTATGCAATAAAAGCGCGATATTCAGATCTTGAACCAGACCTAACGCAGTTGCAACGATGGCACTGCTTATGAAGATTTGAAAGCTCATAACGGAGCTCGGGACATGCGCCGCGGCTTCTGTAATGGCCAGCGTGATATTCTATGTTGGGGTCGTCCGTGCCACACGTGCAACACGGTTTGTGTTTGTCTCTGACATGGACAACCCATTGGTTGACAAGGTCCTGTAGCTTGTCATACCAATAGGTAATGGGTTTAGGCTTTGAGTTTTTCCTCGTACCATGTAGTGAGTGATAATTTTTCTGGCAATCCTTGCTGCAAAAATTCCCTGCGTTGCTTTGGTTCAATTGTTGGTATGGATACATTCTTTTGCATCCAGTGCATCGTTTCTTTGTGTTCGCCATTTGAGTCCCCGGTATAGACATATTCTTTGATGTACATTACCGCATCTTGAACGCTTTGCATAATCCCGCAGAACTTTAAATTAATGTACCAAATGCTTGCCTTCTCTGACGGATGGCCAAAGATTTTTTGCAGTTCGCCGTTTTTGTCAGTCACCGTAAAAACAATGCTTCTATTGGGTGCGTATTCGACAATAATTGTGTTGCCATTAAGTGAATGCTGCGTTGCAAACTCATTGCAAAAGTTCACCAATTCTAGAATTTGTTGTTGTTTGTTCATCATTAAGTCCTCATGTTATGAGACATATACTATATATATTCACAATTATTGTCAACTCTCTTGTTGACATTTTGTAAGTATTGGCGAAAAATGATGCAACTTTAAATCAAAGGTAAATTAAATGATACCAATGCAGGACCACACCAGCGCCCGAGTAACAAGGGATTCGGTTAAAAAAATCGAACACTTGCATGGCATGTTGAAATTGAATAACACAAGAGTAAAAAAATATCAGCTTTGGGATGAGGCCGTCAGGCTCCTTGAGCAGAGCCTATTAGATGACAGTGGAAGACTCAAATGAAAGACAAAAACTTGAGTTTGTGGGAGTCCGTCAGCAAGACCGACCCCGCATTTACAAAGAGGTGTGACCAAAAAGGCGGGTTTACCTCAATTAACCCATATTACCAAATCAAAGAAGCGACAAATCTTTGGGGGCCGTATGGGTCCGCTTGGGGCTTAAAAAGTATCAACATTCAACTCCATGATGGTTATGGGTTTGCATTGCTTGAGGCGATTTTCTTTTGCCCTGACACTGAGTTTTTCATTAACAATGCCATAGATGTTGTTAGCTCCAAGGGGCGCAAAGACCCGGATTTTATGAAAAAGCTGGAAACGGACACGATTACTAAGGCGCTTTCAAGGCTTGGCTTTAATGCTGATGTATTCTTGGCTCAGTTTGATGACTTAGACTATGTTGCTGAACGTACGGCAGAGACAAACCTACAGAAGGTAGAGAATAAACAGGAAATTCTAGAACAAAGATTTAATGAGATACGCATTAATGTAGACCATGCGATCCAAACATTACAAAACTGTCCAACCATAGCCGCAGTTAAGTCTATCAAAGAGAAAGCGCTCATACGTGCACAGCGTGAACTTAACGCCTATCGATTTAGGCCAGACCAATTTGATAAACGATTGAATGAAGCCGCTGAAAAGCGCATTGTAGAAATACATCAAGGAGGCGTTACAAAATGAATGATTTAACGATATTTGATTACTCAGAACAGTCGCTAGTCATGCTTGAGGCACTTTACCTAGACGTTGAAGTCGACATGAACACAGAGCACGGGATTGAAAACGTCAAAGACGCTGCCAAGAAATTTCAAAAGCTACGCACCGGAATAGACAAAGTACGCAAGCAGGCCAACGAGGAAGCCCAGAAACACATTGGTGCAGTAAACGATAAGGCTAAATCTATCCTGACGCGTCTAGAGCCCTTAGAGGAGCGATTTGCCGAACCTCTTAAAATTAGAAAACAGCGATATACGAACATGCTGAAAAAAGTCGAGTCGTCCGTGGCCGATTGTGAGGGTGCAAGCGTCCTGTATATTGCTGAGCGTTTGGAATGGCTCGACACACTATGTGTTGATGAATTCCCAGAATACAAAAGTGAATTCTATAAAGCGTTGTGGTCAGCTAAAGACGAAATGGCCGACCTTTTTGCAAGGGCTAGCATTAAGGAAGCAAAGAGAAAAGAAGAAAACGAAAAGAACCGAGCGATTGCCATTGACCTCAGTATCCAATCAATGAAAGCGCATGTTTTTGAGGCTGCCGGATGGAAAAGGGGCAGGATTGAAGAAGCCATAGAGTATTTATTAGAACTCTCGTTTGATCAAGGTGACTACAGGGAAAGAGAAGAAGAGGCCGAGCGAGTCAGGGATGAGGTTGTGGCTAAGCTTAAAAAGTTGCAACTTATCGCTGAAGAGGACGACGAGCCAAAGGCAGAGCCTAAAAAGGAGCTCAACCTCAAACAAGTCGAAACAATAGAATCATTGTTGTATTTTGTTGATGGTGATTGTGCATTGGCAGAACGTCTATTAGACGCTATTGTTGATAACAAGATCCCTAATGTTAAGTTTGAAGGGTTAGAGCAATATTGAATAACGAGATAAAAAAAATTGTAGAAAAAATATCAAAGCATTAGTCGATAACCTTGAACTTATAAAGTGGCAAGAGGATGATATTAATCTATGTATAAAAGATTTTGTAAAAAATAATGGGTTAAAGTTTCCTGAAATTGCAATGCCACTCCGAGTGAGGTTAGCAGGAAATCTTAATACACCTAACATAGGGAGTATAATATATGTCTTAGGCCTTGAAGAGTTAAAAGTTAGGGTCAGCGACTGCCTTTAAAATTCTATAAAGAAAATATTAATATGCTTTTACAGGACAATTTTTTAAACAAAGTGATAGAAGAAAATATTTCTGTCTCAATATATCTGTTAAATGGAATAAAATTGCAAGGAAATA
>WLWF01001813.1_pt1 | contig 16536 bp, 10 predicted proteins | sample 6718331 | NCBI WGS metagenome assembly WLWF01 (sample SAMN12718692, study PRJNA515312) | sponge metagenome | isolation source: marine sponge | host: Mycale hentscheli | place: New Zealand: South Island, Marlborough, Capsize Point | collected 2003-05-01
CAAATATTTCTAAATAACTAACAGCTCCAGCTATACTATCTGCTACACTAGCTTCTAATCTAAGTATATCACCAGACTCTAATACTAAAGTTCCATCAATAAAATTAATAGAATCCTTAGATCCTAAGGTATGATGAGCTATTTCAAATTCTGTTGTAGCACTACTGTCGTAAAAATAACCTATTGTATCTACATTACTTCCACCATGATTGGTAGTCTGTATAGTTTTTATTATAGCTGTTCTATTTGTAGGACAAGTATAAACATCAGTTTTATTAGTTGTAGTTAAACTAAAACCTGCGTTTTTATATATATTAGCCATTAATTATCTTTTGATGTAATCTTTTTTCTAGGCATTATAATCCTATTAAAACCTTAACTTCTTCTTCGGTTAATCCTAAGTCTAAAAGTTTTTGTTTGCCAGATGCTTTTTTAGTTTCTAAGTTTTCTTCAGCTTCTTTTCTTGTTTTTTCATCAAGAATATCTTTTGCCATATCTGTTTCTATTTGTGCTAATTCTTCAGAACTTAAATCAACTAATTTATTATTTATTATTTTTTTCATAGTTATTCCTTAAAGTTTTGTTCCATAAACTGAAATACTCCCAGCAGAAAAATCTCCTGAACCTGGATAAAAAGTAACACCAGAATATGCTGTTGTATTTCCATAATAAATTGCAGAACCTGGACAACTACGAAAATATCTATTACCACTATTTCCATCATGCAAATAAATATGATTACTTGACCAATTTATGCTTTTGTATTTTGCTGTATCAAGAGGATTGTGAACATCTACTATAAAACTGGTTTGATAATTATTTCCAGTTGTTTGATGTCTTGTAATTTGTATTGTGCTTGCTCCATAAGCACCTTCGGCAGCATGACTTTTTCCACCAGAATGATTTATAGTAGCATCATTCATAACCCAAGCATAACTGCTACCAGTAACATCGCTATCGCTTTGTCTAATTCTCATACGCATACCATTATTTGAGCTGTTCCATGCTTCATTATGAACTAATCCAGTTCCTATAAATTGGTAATGAGAATAAGTAGATGAAAATAAACCATCAAAACTTATTGAGCTTACATCACTTGAAACAGTTGTAGTTGCTAATTTTACAAAATCTCCACCAGGAAGATTGGTTAAACTAGCACCACTAACAGCAGGAAGTGTTGCAGGAAATCTAGCATCTGGTAAAGTACCACTTGTTAAATTAGTTGCTGATAAGTTAGTTAAATCAACATTACTATTTAAAACAGTAGATGGCATCCTTGCATCAGCAAAAGTACCAGTAGTAATTTTAGCAGTATCTAAATTAGGAATATCATCTGCTGTAAATCCATCAGATATAATGTTTGCTAAATCTCTTGCTTTTGTCATAATTTAATTCTCCTATCTAGCATTCGCTGGGACGTTATTAGTTCCGACTAAAGGTGCTGCTGCAAATGCCATGTAGATGTATGAGCCACCAGAAGCGTTTATTGGTGTCCAACTATTTCTTGCTTTAAAACCATTTGAAAGAATATCAAAATAAGCAGGTACTGTAGTTTCTTCTGCAACACTTCTGTTAGCATCTAAAAAATAAGTTCCACCATTATAACCAATTCTTCTATTGTCTATCATTTTCCAATTATCTGCAGTATCAGTTCGTTTAATCATAATGAATGCAGGTTTAAATCCTGTATAAACAAATGTTCCATCAGTAGAACCATTACCAGTATAAGAACCAAACTTACTGAATCCTTTTTTCTCTGCGAAGCAGTAGGCTATGTAATTTTTACCAGTTTCATTTACTTCTCCAGCATTTCCAAGACTAAAAACAGAAGATGTAGGTTCTGTATCATTCCATCTTGCTGAAGTAACTTGTTCTGCATTTGTTAAATTTAATTTTAATGCTTTAGTAGCACCTAATGATTTGTGATAAACATTCCAATTATAAGTACCTTCATTTAATACCTTAACTATAATTGTTGATGGAGTAGTACCAAGAGAGTGACCAACAGTAGCACCTGAAGTAGAATTTCCACTATAAGACACAATACTAAATCCACTTGTAGTATTAGAACTAACAGTAGAACTTATAGAACCATCTGTATTAGCTGAACCTGCGCCACCAGCTAACCAACACCAATTTGCATAAGTTTGAGAAGATTTATTAAAATTTTCTGTATTTGTACTTCCAGCTGTCCAAGAATAACCATCACTATTAAAAGCACTTATATATCCAAAACCAGCACTATTAGCACCACCTTCTGCTGATGTAGTATTTGGAGTTAATTCTTTATTAGAACCAGCACCTCTTACACTATCAAACATGGTGTGATTTAATGCTTCTGTTCTTGACTTTGACCAGATCCAATCTGGTTGAAAACCAATTCCTGTGCTACTTCCACTTCCACCACCATTACCAGTATAAAGTTTAGTATTAAAATAATCTGTAGATTTATTAATTGTTGTGTATGCCATGATTAAAATATCTCCTTACTGTAAATTTCTTTGCATGAGTGTAACGAATGTAAAGCCATTATAAGTTTAATCCTTTTGTTGATAAAGCAGTATAACCTGTTGGAACATCATATTCAAATATTCCTATGCCACTTGCGTTAGTTCCTGCACTAGATACTGCTGTTGTTCCGAAGTAACCATTGCCGAAGTTTAGACTGTGTTTGCCATTATTATAATCAGAATTAAAAGTAAGCCATGCGTTTCCATCTGTGGCACTACTTAAACCTGTAAAAGCTGAATTAGTAGTAGTACCATTTGCTATTTCTGTAATTGTTGCAGAGTTTTGCCAAGTTCCATTTTTAGAAAACCAAATAGTTCCTGTTGTTCCATTCCAAGCACAACCTATTATATCTCCATTTGTATAACTGTTTCCATAAGAGGAACCAGTACTACCATTTCGTTTTGTTCCATTTTGTAAATAAAGATAATGAACATTATCTTGTACCCACCCATTTGTATAATCATCAGATTTGTAAATACCTATGTAACTATCTTGTATGCCACTTTCTATTTTAGTTTCCCAATAAAAATTTCCACCTGTTAATGATAATGTAGAGCTAACCTGTTCATTATAACTACCATTATCATAATAAATTGTATTATTACCATTTGAAAAAGTTGGATAACCTGCTTGTGTTCTATATTGACCTATTGGATTTCCAGTAGCAAAAACATTACTTGGAGAATCTTCTGTTTTTGTAAGTGTACCACTATCTAAACTAAAATTATTAGAGTTAGATGATTGGTCTGTAATTGTGTTTCCATCTTTTAAAATTGTAAAACCATTAGTTCCAAGTGTAAAACTTGGCGAACTATTTATCTGCCATTCTCCAGTTGTACTGTCTGTTGAACCAAAAACTGTTGGTGCTAAAGCATAACCATCTGAAAAATGCACATGAGACATTAAACCATCAAAATATTCTCCATTAGTATCGCTTTTTCCACCTATATCATTAGGTTGTGCAACATTCCATTCAACATCTAAATTTTGAGATGGAGTTGTACCTAAAGTTCCACTTACTAAAGAACCATTAACATAAACTTTAAGTCTGTCTGTTGATGTGCTTTGTGTTGTATCAATAGCTACAACTATATGATACCACCCATTAGTATCTCTATATTTTGCCGTAGTATCAAAAGCTAGTGTATAACTGCCACTTGTACGACTATATACTCCTAAAGTTTCACTACCAAATTTAATCCAAAATTGATTATTTTCACCACTATAAGATGTGCTAAATATTCTTCCTGTGCTAATACCACTTCTTTTTATCCAAGCAGAAAAAGTCATAGTTTTTCTATTTCCTGCACTACTTGGTGTCCTAGTTAAAATTGTTGTAGCCATGATTAATTAAATTGTCCTCCACCTGTTGCACCGAAGTTAGAAGTTAAACTAAAATCTCTAGTTACAAACTGACCTTCAGCATCTGTAATTTTAAGTGTGAAATTGTATGTAGTTGGTGTTGTAGAACTACCACCAAAATCACTTGTAGTTATTACACCATTAGAAGCCAAACTGCAATTAGCTTGACTACCACCACTTCCAACTAAAACACTTGTTGTTTCTGTAAAAGTAATAGCACTATCTGATGAACCTACAACTGTAAATACTGTACCAGAGAAATTTCCTGCAACTGTACCTAGTGATCCTGCAGCAGTTGTAAATGATGGTGCAGTAGATGCAGTTAAAATATTGTTTGTTGATCTTGCAGCATTACCATCTGGATTTTCTATTCTTACAAAATAATTGCCAGAAGCTAAAGTTACATTAACTGAAAGCGTAGTTGCATTTGTAAATGAAACTGTATTGGCATTTGTAATGGCACCAGTAGAACTATTTATAAATTGTACTTGTGGTATTGAAACAAAATTTGTTCCTGTAATATTTATTGTTGTAGCTGTAGCTGGAGCAATAGTTTGTGATACATCTGCTACAGTTGGTTTAGTTTCTACTGCATCAATAAAACTTAATGCACCTGAGCCATTTGTAGATAATACTTGACCATTAGTTCCTGTGCTAGTTGGTAAAGTTAAACTAATATTTCCTGAATAACTACCATGTGGTGCAGATTTAATTTCTGTATAATGACTATTTTGAGAACAATTTAATCTTAATGCTCCATCTGCTGAAGAACCATCACCTTTAACTGATAATACTGGTGAAGGTAATCTGTCATTATTAATAGTTCCTGCATTAATAGCTGAACCATTAACAGCAGCTACATTAAATGTTCCGTAAGCAACTATGTCTAAAACATCACCTACAGTTGCACCACTTGCAAGCACTACGGAAGTTCCAGATGTAATTGTTACATCAGCTGCGGATAATCTTACGCCATTCAAATAACAATCCGCAAACCCAGCATCATACGCAAGTGTGTTTCCTAAAGTGTCTGTACCAGTAAATGTTGTTTGATTTGCTGTAGCAACATAATTAAATCTTGCCGAAGTGCCATTAACGGTTGAGCCAGCCGCACTCCACCCGCTTGATTTATAAACTTTTAACTCATTAGCAGTTGTATCAAAATATAGATCTCCGACATCTAAACTTGTTGTAGGAGCAGATGATTCTACTCTGTATCTTTCAGCAAAACTATTAACACCAGCTACATTAGCACTAACAGTTGCTATATTATTTACAACTGTAGTAGTTCCTAAATTATTCATAGCTGTAACAGTTGATGATGTACCTAAAACATTCATGTCATTAACAACATCTGCTGTAGCAAGAGTGTTCATGTCAGATACAATGTCTGCGGTTGCAAGAGTATTCATATCTGAAACTACATCAGCAGTTGCTAGAGTGTTCATGTCAGATACAACGTCTGCTGTTGCTAAAGTATTCATATCAGCAACAACATCTGCTGTACCTAAAATTGACATATCAGTAACTACTGCACTAGCAGATAAAGTATTAATATTTGTTTGTTCAGAAGAAGTAGGTTTTAAACTTTGCCAAGCAGAACCTGTGTAATTTTTCATTACATTGTTTGAAGAATTAAAGTATAATGCTCCAGTTATTAAAGCATCCCCATCATTATCTACTGAAGGATCAGAAGATTTAGCACCTAAATATCTGTCATCAAAACTATCAAAAGAAGATGCTGCAGAAGTTGCAGATGTGGCTGCTTCACCGGCTTTTGTAGTTGAAATTCCAGCTTGAGTTGTTGAAATTCCAGCTTGAGTAGCTGCTGTTGATGCAGATGTTGCAGCTTCACCAGCCTTTGTAGTTGCGATTGTTGCTTGAGCTGTAGCTGTAGCTGCAGAAGTAGTTGCTGATGCTGCGTCTACAATTAAATCATATTTAGCAGAATTTGCGTTTGTTGTTAAAGGTTGTGAGCCAGAAGATGTATGTGCTGTGTTTACTAAAAAAATATTATTTGTTGAGGTATCTTTAACTAAATCTCTAGCACTATAATCTGTACCAGATGACCAGTTTCCTCTATTTGTACCAAGTTCTTGTGTAACTGTTAGTTCACCATTAGCATCAAATCCTAAAACTTTACTAGCTCTATCAGTAGCACCTACAGAAAACTCTGTAGAGTTCATTGTATTTGTTCTTGATAGTTTTATTGATCTATCACCTTCTTCAGATAATTGTTGTGCAACCATAGCAGCACGATCCAGACCCTCTTCATGTGTCTCCGCAGGGAATGGATCATTAGCAATATAATCTATTGCTTGAGTTTGCGGGACATTCCTTCTAACAACAACTGTTTCACCAGAAGCTGGAATGTTGCCAGATGTAAAAGTTATTGAACCTCCACTAGCATCACCCGCACCAGCTACTGTATAATGTGTAGTTATAGTCTTAGTTGTCTCTGTACCTGTAGATGATCTAATAATTACCTGTAAGTCTGAATTAACTAATATTTTAAATGTATAGGCAAACTCGGTTGTACTACCATTGCCGGAGTAGGAATTTTTTACTGTTGTGCTTGATACTGTCATTATACTCTCTCTATATTAAATTATCTATCCTTTGTCTATGGTTTAAAAAAATAAGTTTGACCTCTATTTTCTTCATTTCTTTTTTTCATTCTATCAAAGAATCCGGGGTCTAAATATTCTTTAATTTGATAACCTATAAGGTAGTCATAAGCCGCTTTAATGTAATATAGGTTTATAAATGGTGTATGACCTTCTGCTAACTCTAAAAATTTTTTACCTGCTTTTTTAGGTTCGTTCATAGTTTTTACCATGTCTATAATTTTCTTAAGATCTGAAGCTGTTGGTCCAGCAGCAGTTTCAAGAAAACCATTACCATATTGATTTTGAACTTCACTCATTATAAAGTCTCCATAAATACCACCACCACCACCTTGCACAAATGCTTGCATTATAACTGATAATTTTTTAGGATCTCTTGGCGATCTACCTGATAACATATCTTTAATAGATAAAACCATGTAACCAAAAATAGTTCCTAACATTAATGTAGAAGCTAACATGGTAGCACCTATTAATTTACTTTCGTCTGGTCCATAAGAATCCATTTCTCTTCGTAAAATTTTTTTATATAAAGAAACTGAAAAATTTTTATATTGCATTACAAATCTATTAAGCTCACCCATGTAAGTTCCTTTAATTGTACCCATGTTTGTTATTGATCTAATTTGAGTATCTGGTTCTGGTGTTCCATGTGTACCCTGATCATTTAAAACATTTCTCCAAGTTAATTCTAAGTTGTTTTTAAAATTTCTTAATTCTCTTGCACTTAATTTTCTACCAACATAACTATTAACAACACTATCAGGAATATCTTTTGCTGCTTCAGCAGTTAAATATCTTTTATTATCAGCAGCTAAAGTTTTAATAGAACGCAACATATTCCATTTACCTTCGTCTATTCCATAAAGTGTTAAAAAATTTCTTTCTCTTTTTTCTAAATCAAAAAATTTAGTTTCACCTAATGATCCATAATATTTTGATACGCCAAGTGCCATAGAACTTTTTAAACTTGCAACCCATCCATTTAATCCGTTCCATTTAAAAAATTTATTTCTTAAATTATTTATTGCACCAGTTCCATCAGCACCATCTGCATATACATTTCCTCTATTTGCAACCACAACAGAATTACTAATAACTTCTAATGCTTCCATAGCAGCTTTATTACTTCCACCAAGTAATCCATTTATTGCTTCAAACAAACCAGTTAATAATCCTCTTCCTTGAAAATTAGTAGATGTCATATAAGGTGCTAGATCTGCACCAGATGTTATCATGGTTCCACCTAATCTAGCCATATCTCCTGTGCTTCTTACCACCATACCTATTTTTGCTAAAGTTTGACCACCAACAGAATTTGCACTTCCATCAATTTGTCCAAAAGCTCCTTGAAAATTTTCAAAATTCAAATCTCTAACAATTTGATAATCTGAGTTTCTATATTTTTTTTTTAATAAAGATAAAATTTTGTTAAATGTATCTTGAGGATTTGTTCCTAATTCTTGCATAATAACAATATTTTTTGCACTACTTGTTAAAACATTAAAAACACTTGTTTGTAGAGAAGGTTCTCCAAATTTAATATTATATTCTTGTCTGGCTTGTAAATCTTTAAAATGTAAAACTCTTGATGAGTTTAAACGATTAGTTACATTTTTTGTTCCATAAACACTATTTGTGCCACCATACTTCATATGATCACCTGACATTAAACTATCATAAATATCACTTAAAATTTTATTAATTTCCATTGGATCATTAACATCAGCAAAAGTTCTTTTTAAATTTAATTTTGTTTGTATATATTCTACCCAAGCAGCTCTGTTATCATCAAGTAACCTTGAGCCTTTACTAGCATTAGCCATTTTTTCTGTGTCATGTGTTGTTCTAGTTATCCAATCGTCTAACTCTCCTATATTAGCTCCTAAATCATTTAATCTTAATCTCCAACTATTTTGAGATTCTTTTAATATTCTAGCAATATTTTTAGCACCTTTTATACCTGTAGGTTCACCAATCATTTCTCTCATAATTTCTAAATCAATTCTACCTTCACTAAAATCATTCCAAGCATCTTTTCCTAAAGCTCTAATAGCATTAACAAGTTTTGTAATTTCAACATTTTCTAAAGTACCTTGTTTTAAACCAATAGAATTTCTAGTAATCTTAGAAAATTTTTGCATACCAACTAAATATCCACGCACAGCTTCTATAGGATTAATTTTTCCATTAGATTCATCTACAGCATCTATTATTGTTTCATATCTTTCCAATGCTTTCATATTGCTTTCCGCTAAATTTCTTTTCTTTAAAACTTGCTCATATTCAAACTTATCAATAATTTCTTGTGCTAAAATTTTTTCTGATTTAACTTCTGCTCCTTGAAATTTATTTTCATTAATTTTTATTTTAGCTTCATCTAAAATTTGATTTATTTGTTCGTCTGGCAAAAGATCACCAGTTAATCTTTTAACCTCTTGAAAACATTTAGATAATCTTTTTACATCTGCCATTAACTATTCCTTTTTGTACAATTAGTTCCAGCTTCTATAGCTTCTCTAATTTGAGTTTTATTTTTTATAGAGTTGTCAATTTTTTTAATATCATTTCTTTCTTGAATCATAGGTTCAATTAAATCTGTATCTTTGATGTTTAATTGTTTTTGATGTAGTATAGTTCTTTGTTGCATATTTTCTGCTTCAATCTCTAACTCTGATTGATTTTTTTCTTTTATTATTTTTTGTTCTTCTGTTAATGGTTTTAGGTTTCGGTTGGTTATGTTAGATTCTTCTTGTATTCTTATTCTATCATTTTCTGCTCTTTTAGCTTCAATTATATCTCTTTCTGTTTTTTGTAAGTTTCTAATATTTTTTCTATAAATTGTAGCTGATTTTCTGTCTCCATTTTTTATTGAATTATTATACAAAGTATTAAACTCTTTTATTTGATCATCTATCTTATTTAATTGTGGATCTCCTACTCTTGTTTTTTCAGACACAAGATTACCAGTATCTACTGGTTCTCCTTTTAAAACTTTACCAACAGAATAGTCTAATAATTGTCTTTGATTTTCTGGGGAAATTGCTCCTAATCTTTGATAAATATTTGGCTTACCTCTTACTTCTGCAAGATAATCTCCTAATCTACCAAAACCAACATGAGCTGCAGTACCAATTAAACCGCCAACTGCTATGTTAGTAATAGCATTATAAGCAGTATAATCAGCTTGTTCTGATTTTGCTACACCATAAACAATAGGTTCAACAGCAGCATTACCAATTATACCTTCTACAGCACCTTTTTTTACTCTAGCTATATTTTTACCAGAACGAGCAACCATAGAAGCAAATTTAGCTTGACCAACAATAGGTACAAAAGATGCACCAATGTTTATAGGATCTAAAAAACTTGTACCAAGAGATTGTAAAAAGAAAAAACTTTTTGCCATTTTATTATTTGGTCCTCTATTTATAATACTTGCTCTTGAATTTTCTAATTTTTTTCTTTCAACTATATAATCAACAACACCTTCTCTTGTATCTTCTGTAAAATTTAAACCTAATCCAGCATATTGTTTATTTAATTCGTCTTTATTTAGATAAACATTACTTGATTGATAGGCTTTTGTTTGATCGTATGCTCTCAATGTAGAAGCAAATGGATTTAGATTCCATGTGTTCATAAAGTTAGCATGAGCAGCATCTAAAAAACTGGTTCTACTTTGGTTGTACAAAGAACCTATTTCTTCTTTTGATTTTTCAAATGTGCCTAATCCAAGATTAATCATTGTTTATCCAAAAAATATTTTTTAAAAAATTTATTTCTAGCTAATGGTTTAACTTTTCCATTTTTGTCTGTAAAAACTCTTTTATATTCTTTTTTCATACCTTCTTCGTCACCATCAAATAATGCTTTTTTGAAAAGAGGAAATACATCTTCATTTTTAAATTTTTTTACATTAAATTGCATATCTATTAACATTTGTTTTCTTCTGCTATCTAAATTAATAAATTTATTGCCATGAGTTGTAATTAATATTTTTTCAGCTTTTTCTAAATCTTGTCTTAAAATATCATTTGATATTTCAAGTATTCTTTCTGGAGAAGTGGATGAGTTTATTTCTGATAAATCATACTGATATACTTTGTTATTTTTATTTTCTTCTTCAGTAAGTTTATGTCCAAAAGCAATAGTGTCTAAACCACCTTCTTCTGATTTGTGTCTAAAATTTTTAAAGTTACCCTTCAAAAGTGGAGCATTTTCTACACTTTTTATATAACCCTCAAAAGGTTTATCTATTGACGGAGATAAATCTGCTGCTCCTACTGGTGAAATCAAAACATCACCTAACGAAAATTTAGAGTTTTTTTTTCCCTCATCAATAGCTTGATCTATTAAATTTTCATTATATTGAAAATAATCATCAGAAGGTGGCTCGGGTACAAGTGGTAATTCATCACCAGTTACAGGATAAACAGAAGCTGTATCATCAATCGTGGGGTCTTGATTAGGTAATTTTAAAAGATAATATTCTATTCTTTGACCATCAGCATTTTTTACAGGTTGCATTCCAGCATCACCAAAATCAGCATATAAAACCATACCTGTCATATCACTATTATTTAACCATTTAGAATAATTACGAATAGTAAACCCTATTCTTTTTTTAATTTCTTCTTCACTTATAGTTGTTTGTTCAAATCCCATTGAAGGAGGTACTTGAATATTTGCATTTAAAGATGAAGCATAGTGCATATATCCTTTTGGACCCATAAAACGATCTAAATAATTTCCCGGTGAATCATCTTTTATGCCAATTAAAATTGCTTCATTTTTGTTTTGAACAGCTGCTACAGGAATTGATTTTCTATTTATATTTTTTGGTATTAAAGCAGTTAAACTATTATTAATAACATAATCATCTAAAAAATCATTAGTTGCAGATTCTACAGCATCTTCTACACTTGTATTTTTATCTACTCTTAATAGAGTAGCTTTTAATAACGCATCATTAATTTCTAACAAAAAATCAGCCTTAGATTCAGAACCTTCTCCTTGAGCATTAATTACTTCTGCAAAAGATTCTAACTTTTTTGAAATCTTTTTTGAAACGTCATTAGGCTGTATATCATTTTTAATAGCAAGTTTTTTTAAACTTGTTAAACTACTACTATCAAATAAATCTTTAGCCAACTCAAGACTATCTGTAGAAATAGCCATTAATATATTTTTTGGTGTTTTTTCATCCTGTAAATGATTAACAATTTTTCCCATATTTTCATCACCAAAAGTTACTTTTAATTGTTCTATTAATTTTAGTTTATCTTCTGATGTAATAGATGTGTCTAAGAATTGATCTTTAAATTGAGTAATTTCTTTTTTAGTTAATATTTTTAATTTAGTTAGATCAGCTCCTCGTTTAATTTGACCTTCTATTATTGCGTTAGTTAATATTTTTCTATTACTTAATTTAATTTCTGGATCATTTTCTGTTCTATAGTCATTAGTTAATTCTGCTATTTCTGGATTTGTATCTATTTGTAATTGAACAGGATCTGACAAAAATTGTTTTTGTGTATTATCTCTAACTTTAATCAAACCTTCTTTTAATTTAGCTTGTGTTATAAGGTCTGCAGCTCCTACATATGAATCTGTATTATAATTTTTACTTTCAATAAGTTTATCTGCTTCATCTAAAGATAATGTTCTAATTAATCTTACATCTTCAGCATTAATTTTAGCTAAATCATAAGTTGTTTTTAATTCATTATATTTTGCTGGTGGTAAAATTTTTTTTGCAAAATCAAAATCAAAAGGTTGTTCTGTACCGTTTCCTTGTAAAGAAAAAATAACATTAGCAAATTCTGTTTGCATTGGTTGAACCATCATAGTTTCAACTTTATTAATTAATTTAATTCTCTGTTCAACTTTTAAATCTGGATAAACTGAACTGTTTTCTCCTTTTTCAAGTTCTGCATAAGCAAGACTAGGATTGTCATAAATATCTTTATTTGCTTGAAATCCTTGCACAAGAGCAGGAATATTATTAACCATTGAGTTTAAATTTGCTGCAGGTATTTTACCGGAGAAAGCATCTGTATATAATTTTGTTAAGTTTGTTTGGAGACTAGCATAATCAAAGTCATTTACATTACCAAGCATCCCAAATTCATCTACAATATTTTCGTCTCTATTATTAAAAAGAGCTTGAGTTATTAAAGATTTTTCTGCAAGCTCTACTTGAGTTGTTAAGTCTTTAAAAACATTTTTATCTACTATAGTATCAATTCTAAAGATTCCTCTATTTACTGCACTTAAAGCATTGTTTGTAAATAAAGTTGCAGTAGCATTATTAGATGCTTGTGACTTAAATTGATTAATAAGATTATTTGTTTGTTGTTTATAATAAGCATTAGCAGATTGCTTATTAACTCCTAGACCAGTATTATCATTGGCAATAGTATCTTCAATAGTATTCATTTTTCTAGTAAACTCATTTCCTAATCTTAATGCTTCAGTTCTGTTTTGCGTGTCATTTTCCTGTACTGCTTTTTTTACAACCATATCTGTTAAAGGAGATAAAGCATTACCTAGTGTTTGATCTAATCCCATTTGAGGAGCATTAGTAGTTCCTACTAATTGAGTTATTGAACCTTGTGCTTTAAATGTAGGTATTTTAGGCATTATTAATAACTAGCTCCCCCACCAAAACCTTGCATACCAGATCCTCTAGTTCCATAGCTTCCTGTTGTGTTTGGCGTTGATCCACCACCCATTGTTAATAAAGTTGTGCCAGCATTTACTACAGTTCCAATCTGTGCAAGTTTAGCTTGTTGTCTAGCCATAACACCTTTTATTCTTGCAAAACTAGCTTCTTCTCTTTTGTTAGCCGCAGCAACTTGTGAATTATATTTTATTAAATTTTCTTGTAATTTTGCTTCATAAGCATTTGATAAAGTAATATTAGCACCGCTACCAGTACCAACTTGTACTCCAGATTTAGCAAGACCAGTTGTTACTTGTCCTGTCATTCTATAATATTCTTTATTAAATTGTGCAATATCAAATTCTGCTTTTTGTTCTATCTGTGTAGCTTGACCCTCTAATACTTCAGCACTTCTATTAAAAGATTTTTGATTTGTTTTACCAATAACACCTTGCTGTTGGTATTGCATCAAAGAAGTTCCACCTATAACTGCTGCAGAAACAGGATCAGCTAATGTTAATGGTCCTTCATATTCGTAAGAATCTTCTTCTATAATATTATCATTTATATCATAAACAATTTTGTTATAAATTTTCATTAGAATATCCTCGCATACATATATTGATCAGAACCATCAAAACCAAATTTTCTCATTAAACCTTCGTTCTCCAAACCTAACCACTCTGCAAATCTTTTACCTTGAGCAAAATCTTTTCTAATTGCAGTTTGAACTCTTTTTATATTATGTTCTTTAGCAACTCTAGCAAAATCTTTTTTAATTGCTTTAGCTACACCTAAAGGATGTTTCCACATATCACTTGATGCTATAACCCAACCTTCTGCTACTTGACCCCAAATCATTTTCATACCCGCAGCAAAAATAGGTTTACCATTAACCATTCCTGTAAAAGCTAAATGATCTTGTTCTAAATTTTTAGCATCACCTTCAATATTAATAAAATGTCTGTCTGCTTCTAATATCTTATGATTCATTTGATATGATAATATGATCTGTCCATGTTCTTTTTTATAAGGTACTATATATAACATATTATCCATCATTTGTCTGTAATCTTGGGTATAACGATAAAATTGTAAAAGGTAAAGGTTGAGTTTGTCTAACAAAGATAAAACCATCAGTTTCATAATTGCCTCTAAACTCTACCTCTTTATCTCCTGTAAATGGCGGTATACCTTCATCCATTAAATCAGCAGAACTTCTAAATGGTATTCTTTCTAAATTGTCTAAATCTGGTCCAACTTCCACACCTATAGTTTCAAACATTCTAACTGTAATATCATATATTCTTTTTGTCTTACCTTGTGATGTACCATTTTGTGATCCAGCATTTAATCTCATAGTTTGTAATAATGATGTATAAGCTAAACCTACTTTAACACTTGTTGAAGAACGATCTAAAGTAACACTACCAGAGCTTACAGTTTTGTCTGGGTGCGTTGCACCATTTGCTAATATAGAAACTGTTTGTCCTTCAAGGTGATCTAGTCCAGATATAGTTGTAACAGCACTACCACTATAACTTAATGCACTATCTAAAAAATTAAATGATGTGTTATCGTTTTCGTTAAAATCAAATACATTTAATATTTCTACAAATCTTCTAGTAGCACCATTGATTGTTCTTTTAACAATTATATAAACTTGATATTCAGTATCATCTGTTGGAATAACCGCAACACTTTCACATACTGCTTTACCTTCGTCAGTTGAAACTAATCTAATAGAATCATCTAAAGATGTAATAGTTAAAAATCCTGTAGACAATGGTGATGTTTCTTTAATCGTAACTACATTAGTATTAACTGTTGCTGTAAAATTAGAATTAGCATCTATTAATGTTTTTAAGTTTGTTGCTGTTTGATTATTACTAGATGTAGTATGAAATTTTCCAGATGTAGCAGATGTAGCGGATGTAAATGTTGTAGTTGTACCATCTGCTTTTGTTAAAACTATTCTTGTGCCATTTGCAATATTAGCAAAATCAGTAACTGTAATAGTAGCATTACCAAATCTACCACCAAAAATATGTCTATGCCAAGCAGATACTTGTTGTTCTCTTTGATAAGTAAGTCCTGCTAGTTCACCATCACCTCTAACTCCATAAACTATTTGATTAGGTTCTTGTTGATATGCAATTTGTGTTAGACCTCCTTCAGTAATATGTTCGGCAAGGATAGTCATATCGGGAGCAGTATAACCATCTACATCAAAGTTATATGCTAGTTCTCTAATTTTTCTTTTAGCACGTTGTAAAAATAATGTTGCATTACCTACAGCTATAGCATCTACGTTTGCTGCACCATGGTTAGATTGTTTTTTAATTAATATGTTTGTAGGTGTAACCGCACTATCTGTACCACCTCCACTTACTGTAAATTCACCTCCTGCTGTACCTATAATTAAAGTTCTTGTTGAAGTCATAAATCTAATTGCATTAACTTGGTTAGATGCGATTGTATAAATGATTGCATCATCATCAGCTATTGTGCCACCAATGTTTGCATCCATGTTTTCGTAATCACCAGATTTTGAAAAAAATATTGTTTGTGGTTGATTGGTTGTTCCAGCAAATACTAATCGTTGTTCAAAAAAGGTTACGCAAGAAGGATGACCTGTAGTGTCAGAAAAAGCTCCAAGTCTCCAATCTTCTGATGCAGTAGCTGATCCTAAATCTTTTATAATTTCTACTGTAATATTTGTTGTATCTGCTCTTGCAGTAACTTTCATATAACCGTCTCTAAAATAAATTAATCTTCCAATGTCAGTTGTTAAAAATCCACTACCACCATTTATTCCTGTAACTGCACTAGCAACTACTGCAACTCCTGTACCTACTGTATGTGATGCTGGATTTAAAGTTGTTGTTGTTGTGTTTACATCTTGAAAAGGTCCACCTGTAAAATCAACATCTGTTAATGTCCAAGCAGTATGACCAGTACGAGATAGTTTTTCTACTTCATGTGCAGGGTGAGTTATGTACATGACGTCTGCCGATTGTGCGAACTTAATATCAAATAGTTGTGCAGTAGTATAAGGTGTTGCTAGTTCAAAAACTTTGTTAGCTACACCACCAGAACTATAAGCAGTAAATCCTGTGCTGTTTATATCTACTCCATCTTTGTCTTGTAGTTCAAATGTATTGGTTGTTTTATTTGAAACTAAAAATCTTTTACTATTAACTTCTGTCATACCTACAACACCAGTAATTAATACTTCGTCTCCATTTGAATAACCATGTGAAGTTGCAGTTACTACTGCAGGATTGGCTTGTGTAATTCCAGTTATAGTTTTATCTCCTTCTAATACAGCACCACTATCTTTATACACTCTCATTTTTAAGTTTGAGA
>WLWF01001815.1_pt1 | contig 16515 bp, 13 predicted proteins | sample 6718331 | NCBI WGS metagenome assembly WLWF01 (sample SAMN12718692, study PRJNA515312) | sponge metagenome | isolation source: marine sponge | host: Mycale hentscheli | place: New Zealand: South Island, Marlborough, Capsize Point | collected 2003-05-01
AAAAGTCAGTCATACCATTTTTAGATATTTCTGTTAAGCCGTCTCTAGATAGTCTTAAAACACTACCAGTGTATATATCTGAAAAATATCTTCTAAAACCAAATCTAGCAAAACTTTCAGGATTGTCCGCTATACCAAAATCTCCAACGTAAGGAACAATTTGACCTACAACTAAATCTGTTGATGTTATATTAGCACTTCCTTCAGCAGTATATAAGGCATCTTTATCTATCAATGCTCTACTAACTTTATTTTCTTGTAATATTATTAAATCATTATCATCGGCATATGTTCTTTGTATTGATCCATATGAAGGATCTGCTGACTTAGTTATATTGTCAGCTACGGAAAAAACATTAGTTCTATTTACGCCAGTCCTTGAATTAAATATTCCAGAATATATTAAACTATTAAATCTATGTTCTTGTGTTATATTATCCTCATTTAAATAAGCTTTAACACCATAAGTTACATAGTTATTGTTGTAGCCACCAACTATTCTAGATTCTTCTATAAACCAGTCTTGTCGTCTTTCAAGTTCATTAGCGCCAATTGTCACACCATTTGGATAAGTAGGATATCCAGCTGGATTCCAAGAGAGTCCCGGCCAAAATGCTAATTCATCAGCTCCAGTTCCTGCAGTTGTAACTATTCTCTTATTCCAAAAAGTGTTGTAATAATTTACTTTTAATATTGTAGACATATTTATGAGATGTTAGTTATTGTAGCTTTAATTTCATAATCAACGTTTAAACCACCTCCATCAGACAGGTTGAAAGTAATTTTATAAACAGCATACGCAAACGGTATAGTAGTATTAGCTGGGATAGGTCTTACATCTGTAATGAAACCTAAACCAGTTGAGGATAAATCTCTGTTATCAAATCCACCACTCCCACTTAATGCTTGAACTACGTCTATATTTCCTATTTGCGCGCTAGACCCAGTGTATCCCTGCCTTAACTCTGGTGGTGGTGCTGAGCTGTTATTAAGTGATAAAATCAATTCGCCAGATACATTAGTAATTGATAATTCTCTAGTTTGAGTTCCTGATTGATTAGGTAGACTAATACCATTTGTTACTTGTCCATTAGTTTTACCGCTATAAGAAACACCATCCCAAGCGTCGTTTCCAGACACCCCATAAAAACCATAACCCAGTAAACTACCTAAGTAAGTTGGGTTGTTTTGAATAGGATATACCGGTCCAGATGTCCATTCAAAAGTTGTTGCTGGATATACATTATAATTCCAACTAGGCACTACGTTAGAAAGGTTTATGTCTATAAACGATGTGTTAGAATAGTAAGTATTAACATTAGCCGTTATAGTTAATCTTATAGTTTCCATACCTAGTGCGTTTCCTTGTCCGTAAAAAACGCTTTCTATAGCTTGAGTGTTAACTGTTTTAATTACAAAACTACCATCTAAGTTGTTAACTAATACAAACCAGGGTGGAGCCGCTTGGTTTGACTGAGCTGGATATGTAGCAGAATCTAGTACAAAAGATGCATTAATATCTATAATATTGTTACCAGCTGCATCTACAGGGTAAATATTACCTGTAACAAAAGCGGGATTAGGTTCATTTTCAAACCATTGAACATCTGGATCAGAAAATCCATATGGTGTGTCTGTATCTCCTGATGTTATTGCAGTGTTCAATTCAGAAATTAAACCACTAGTCGATGTTTCATAGAATATATCTAAATTACTTGGCACTGGTTTTGTTTCGTAAACAGCTAGTTTTATAGGAAAAAATGCAGGATCAGTAATAGAAGAGCTAACAGTATAGTCTACTTTAGTGCCTATGTTTTTAGTGGCGAATGTATCTACTTGAGATGGGTTTGTAGATACGCGACCTATTAAAGGATCGTTCTCTGCGTTATAAAAAGGAGATTGATGAAACTTAAAAACGCTATCAACAGGAATAGCAGAACCTGTACTATTATTATACACTGGATCTATTTTTATTCTTGTTTTAGGAGCGCCTGTTGTAGAATCTGAAGTATACGCATAATCTATTAACTCATGCTGACTAAACAATAAACCTCCAGCTGCGGTTTCAGCTGAAACTCTACCACCAATAATTATCTTTCCACCATTTAGATCTGGACCGTTAGTAAAGCCTCCATCTAGCACGAAGGTTCTGTTGTTTCCTGTTCCAATTGTTGATGAATTAACTTGAGATATACTAGTACTAGAGCCAATATTTAAATTGTCAACTGTAGCTATAGTATTAACAAAATCAGGTCTAGAAGGTACGGGATAAAACTGAGCGCTACCACTATTATACAAGTTCGTATTAGTTACTCTTCCCCATAAATCAACAGAACTTCTAAATTCATCAGCTTCTGGACCTACATCATTAAGATCTTTAGGAACTTTATTAATATTGTCTGAAAATAAAGATATATGAGCTGTTTCATTAACTTCTTTTGTTGGATCATTAGGATACGAGTTCATAATAGAAGGCAAGTAAACATTGTAATACTCTTGTTGATTTTGCTTAACTACTATCTTATATGAATACCAACCTAAAGGATTATCTAAGCTATAAAGACCTGGATACCCAGGAGAACTTAAAATACTAGGTACAGCTTGTTTCCATATAATATTCAAAGCTTCACCACCCCATGTAGCAGTTGGCGTGTCTAAAGGTTCATTAGGCTGTCTATAATTACTAAATAATGTAGAACCTTTTGTTGGTTGAGCTAATCCTTGTATAATACCATCGTCAACTGAAGATAACACTACATCAGACTGTCTACCATACCTATCACTAAGTACAATACCAACTTGATAATTTCTGTTTTGTTTTAACGAGTGGTTTTGGTATTCTATAGTTGTCGTTTGGTCCTTTAGTTGTACAGCTGAATTGTATTCTAAAGCCGTTGGGCTAGTATGCTTATTATAAAAGTTTGAAAATATAAGTCTGTTACCAGCCGTTGATAAACCTTTTGCTCTAACAGGTACTTTGTCTGAAACTCTAGTGTATTCAGAGCTTGGTAACAACCTAATTGGTTTTCTAGATTGATATAAGTATTCATATAGGCTAATACCTGTAGCAGCTAGTTGTTCATTAGTTATAGTGTCCAATACATGTAACAAATCAGTGCCATCTTCGTTGTATATTATATCTACTTCTTGTATTTTTAAATCAGAAATAGCTTGATTCCAACTAGATACACCATTAGGAACTTGTAGCATTAATCCTATCTCTTCGACTTTGTTACGCATTATAGGATTTATAGTACTTTGATAAGCTGTTGATAACTCACTTATTTCTGGGGTAGTGATTACTTGACCAGTTTCTGAATTATAACTTTTATCTAAAAAATAACCATCATTATTTGGTACAAAGGCAGCTTGAGTAAATGGAGCTATTAAAGAATATTCTCCATCATCAAACTTAAACCTATAACTAAATCTAACAAATTTATCTTTTAAAAACTCAGAGTCACCCGGCCAATCCGCATTATAATCAGGGTTTAAATTTGTACCACCCACCTGAGAAGGAGGTAAGTAATTATAGCTTTTGTTCTTCATGGTGGACTCGCCAGCTACGACAAGTGTTAATTCACCACTAGCTGATCTAGGAATAATTCTAACTACATCGCCATTAGTGTAGCCAACACCTGGGTTTGTTACTTCAACAGTTAGAAGTCTACCTGGGCTTGGACCTCCAGTTACAGCTGTAATAGTTACAACTAAACCTTGACCACTACCACCTGTTATTTGAGAACTAGAAACTACATATGGCAATGTCAAACTTGAGTAATCACCTGCGTTACCAGCATCTGATATAGTAAAAGATGTTACTTGTTCTTTGTATAATTTAATAGGATCAAAAGGATAGTATTTAGCAAGTGATATATGATCTTCAGCTGAATAGTACAAACTATTGGAAATAGCCGTGTCTATATTTATTTGTCTAGGCTGATTTCTATTATCTGTCCAAAAAAGTAAATTCTCTATACGATCAACTCCTGTTATTAAATGTGTTTTTGAAAAGTTTAAAAAATTACCTTCACATAGTGTTAAATGAGAGTTTGTTTCTTTTTGATAACAATATATCCCACATTTAGCTTCAGTTGGTGCAAAGTTTGATAAGTTATCACTAGATGAATCGTTGTAGTTAGTTATAAAAAAATATATTTCATCTTTAACTTCATTAACATAAAAACCTATTACCTCTAAGTGCTTTTCATTTAAGCCAAAATCAGTTAAGCTAGAATTACCTAATATGTTTTGAACCGTACCTACACTATCACCTTCAGATCTACTTATAACTATATTCTGCGCGTCTCTGTATTGACCATTAGGAATTAGTCTAGCATCAAGATCTTTGTTCATCTTGGCTTGAAGAAAATTGTTTTTAATCTCTGCCATAATTAATGTTTAATCCACTTAGACTTCCCGCGCATAACCTGCGTGAATTCTTTCAATTTAATATTACTAAGTCTTATTTTTGCATTTCTTAATTTAGCTCTTCTATCCACTTTGTGGCGTCTAACTATATACTCTTGAACATTAGATCTACCAGCAAGTATAGAGTATGATATATGCGCATATAAAGCATCCTCTGCTAACTTAGGTATTCTACTATTCATATCGTAAGCTAATCCATCAGATATGTATTCTAATATAACTAATTGGTTAACTAAATCAGATGAAAAACTAAATTTATTTTCTCTTCTATCTATGTTAAACCACCCGTTCATATTCGATGTCACTGGATCTAAGCCATATCTCTGTCCCCACGCAGCATCCCACCATGTCCAATTATATACATTAGCATTGTAGTCTTGAGCATTAAACTCTCCTGTTATATCTCTAACGTTAACGTTTTTCCAGCGTTCATTAGTTATAGATTGTAATGATTCTAAATTTTCACCAAATTGATCTTGCAGAGGAATACCTTCATTATCTTGTAGTAAAGGTTGAGTTGGGTTACTAGTCAGTTCAGTTGGATATATAGGATGTTTAACCCCTAAGCCATCAACCCATGACACTTGAACATAATTAACATAGTCTTGAGGTATAGGTAGTGATAAACTTGGCGGCACAGTAAGCTCTTGAGAATTAACTGATCTTAGCGTATCATAACTAAACTCTTGTAAACCTCTTTTAGCGTGAAATATAACATCTGACCTTTTAACTCTAGGTATTAATTTATCCATACCTACGTAAGCTACCATGAAATTATTAACTACATCCTTCAGTTTTAAATACTCATAATTACCGTAATTATCCCATAAGCTTTTAAGTATTAATCTAACGGCAATAAAAGAAGTTGTAGCGACCGATTGATTTAGTGTTATTGTTTGAGCTCTTTCTCCTCCGCTGGTTGTGGTAGCTAGAGTAAAGTTAGTTACTTCTGAATTGTCAACATAAACTTTAAAATTAGGTATACTAGTAGGGGTAGCTGTTGAGTCCCATATTAACGGCGGTAAACTTGAAGGCCAAATTAATAACTGTGGATTAGTATTAGCACCCGCATATAGTTGCTCTCCATTATAGTATTGAGCATTAGTCTGTTTAATTAATCCCATTGTTTTTTATCTTTTTTCGTTAGCATTGTCTTGAGCTAGTTCTTGTGAAGCAGCTTGAACTATAGAAGGATCTCTTATTACAACTCCTGCATATTTTAATACTTCTAATATAACTTGAGACTGTTGGCTATCACTTATCTCAAAGTTAGTAGAGCCATAAGTACTGTCATAGTTAAAGTCACTTGATTTTAGTTTCACAACCAAATCACCACCAACACCTCCACCGAAGTTAGCAGCATTAAACGTTATTATATCGTCAGCGGCATAACCACTTCCTTGATTAACAACTTCTAAAGAAGTTACAGTAGCACTTCCACTTCCACCAGTAGTTGTTATATTTACAGATAAATCAACTCCAGATCCAGATGTAGAATCTGGATTAATAGATGTAACCACAGCGTCGTTTTTATTAGTAGGGTTTGTTATTACACTAGATAATAATGAGCTTTTATTTATCGAGTTTGCAGAATAAACATTTGTATCGTAAATATATTGACCTAATGAACCTATTGAAAAACCCCATCTAACATCTTTAGGTTTTCTTATGTAGTTAAAACCTACATCACTAACTAAAGGAGTAGCTTGTGCTGGATACACAGTTAATTTGTCGTTTTGATAAATTGCAATAGGAAAGTTTTCTGAAGGCTGCAATATTGGAGATAATATTTGTTGATGATATTCTCTTTTACTTACTATCTCGATCTCTGGCGATCCAATAGCTTTTTCATAAAAAGCAGATCCAAATCGGTGTACCGCTGGTTCTATAGGTAGATTATACACGTTTGAGGCAACACTTGAAGCAGGTTTATTTTCTTCAAATACTTGAAACTCTTCATGAATATGATCCATTCTAGACGCAAACTCTACGTCTGTTTTTGGCATACGTATATACTGATTATAATCTTCGAAAAAGTTTTCAAAGATTTCTAATTGTACTTGAGTAGCTAATTGATTAAACTCATACGGGGTTAAATATCCTCTTTGTTCTTTATTAAGAATACTTAACACGGTTGTATATACAGTATTTACGTTTATTGCCATTTTAATATTTTTAAAAAAAAAGGGTGGCGAAATACCACCCTAATTTATAATCACTTGTTATTTAAGTTTTTTCTCTACAGATTTGTAAACTTGAATACCTTCATCAGTTTTAAACCATGCGGCTAAAGCTGAATAAGGATTTTCTTCAAAAGGAACTGTTACAAGTTTCTTTTTATTACTAGTCCAGACAAAAGTTCTTTGATCAGGAGATAAACTTATTATATGGTTTTCCACTGCGTTTATTGCAAAGTTTCTTAATTGAACATTTTCATCTTCTACTAAGTCTAAGAACAATTCAGGTTGTTGTTTAGCGAAAAGCATTAAGTCTCTTTTAAGTTCTTTAGAGGACATTTCGTTAACCACAGATCCTTTTTCTACTCTTAATATTGCTTCAGCGTGATCTATATCTAATTCTTTAGCAAGGTTTAAAGCTTCTAATTGCATTTCAATAAATCCTAATTCATCAATAGCCTCTTCATTTCTATCGTATTCAGTAAATATTTTATCAAAATGAGGATGATGATATAAAAATTCTTGTAAATTTCTTTTTTCTTTAGGCACTATTAAGTGTCCTTTCTCAAACACTATGTGTGATAATGTAGCACTACCAGCTTGGTCATCTACAAATATTGATTTTTGATTTGTAGCATATCTTAATTCTCTTTCATAACCTTTTTCAGGGTCAAACCACACTAAAGGATATCTTTGAGAATGTTTAGAAGGTAGAGTATAAGTCAATGGCTCCATATTACCCATTAAATAATAGTTCCTATCTTTATATTCCCAAGTTTCTTTTTTAACCTCTTGCTTAGGAGCAGGAGCTTTTTTTTCTTTTGTTTCCATAATATAATATAATATAATAATTAAAAAAGACCCCGCCGAAGCGGGATCTTATTATTGTTTGTTTAGCTAAAAGCTATGCTTGAAACTACTTGTGATAAGCTAACGTCAATCATTCCTGATCCTCCGCTAATATTACCAATTGCTCCATTTAGAGCCGTTACATCTGCTTGCACAAAATCAGCAGCAGGTGTAATAACAACTTCATGAACAGCAGCACCAAAGTAAGAAACTTTGATACTATCAGGAGTTGTAGCTGTATCTAATGCAACTTTAGCTACACCTTCAGCTGATAATATATCAAAATCATCACCAGCTTTTTTTAATTTTACATATGCCATTTTTCTTATTTTTTTAAATGTTAATAATTAATTATGCTGCTTTAAATAACACGAAGTTATTAGCCGCTTGAGTAACTAAACATCTTTCAGATAAGAAGTGTACTTGCATAGCATCTAAAGAAGAAGTATAAGCTCCGCCAACTGAACCAGTTAACCAAGATTTCATTCTTCTGTCTTCAGTTTCAGAAGCTCTATATCTTACATGCAAAAATGGGCGTCTGATATTTGATCCTAACATTTGATCATATACTGTTGAAGTTCCAGCTGGAACCATAACACCATCAATAGCTTTAGACAATCCTCTTGTAGAAGCATCATTTAGATATTTCCAGTCAGTCTTATAGAAGTCATAAGAACCTCTTCTAAAACCAGAGAAACCAAAGTTAAGTGCCATTTCAGCTTCATTATCAAATAAACCATAAGAAGCAGCTGTAGTAGAAGCATAACCTCCACCAGCTTGAGCAGCAACCATGTCATCAAAATCTAAAGCTGTTTGTCTAGACAAGAATAACATGTTTTCTTCAATTGCACCTTGCTTATCTAACTGCTTAAGAATCTCATCGAAATCACCTAATGCACCAGATCCAGGAGCAGAAGCACCAGCAAAACCAGAGTATACATTACCTCTTGCTTCAATAGCTTTAAATAAACCTTCTGTACCTTTTACTTTTTGGTCACCAGCGCTATACGTAGATCCATCAAACTTAAAGTTATAACCAGCTAATTCACCTTCAACCATAGCCATTTCTAAGTAATCTTCAAAACGTAATCTAGTTTCTGATTCAGCTTTTAGATACCAAAGATATCCTGATTGACCATCTTCTGTAGCTATTTCTACCCAACCGATCTGAGCAGTGTCAGAACCGTTTATTTCGTATTTATCTTTAATAATGATTGGAGAGTTGTGATACTCAGTGAATGATGGCTCAATAGAACCTTCCATACCGTCAGTACCTTTTCCAAAGTCAGCACCATAAACAAATACATTAACTCCATTAGCAGCTGTTGGTAAAGAACTACTCCAAGCGTTAGCGTCATAAGGAGCAACATCCATTGCCGTAGCAGTGATACCTCCAGTTACTAATACTTTTTGCGTTACTAAACCTGTAGCGTTATCAGCAACTAAAAGTGTTTGTCCAACTCTAATAGCGTGCTTAGAAGTACTTGTTCCAGTTAAATTAATAGTAAGTACAGTAGATCCTGCACCACCAGAAATAGTAGCACTTTGATAAGCTACATGTAACCTATTTTGTTCAGACCAAATTACTTGATCAGATGTCATTGGCATTTCAGCACCAACCATTCTTAAAAATCCAGATAACGTTCTGTTACCGTATCTCTCAACTTCTTGCTCATAAAGCTCTGGTAAATATTGCTGTGCAAAAGTACCACCACCTGAAGTGCTGTCAAAAGCGAGATAATTTTCTTTTAATACCATTCTTTTTTGAGATGGTACTAAACTAGCGGGGAATGCCCCTCCTGATAAACTCATTTTTTAATTGTTTTTATGTTGTTTTCTTTTTTATTTTCAATCTAGAACTATCAACTCCTGATATAGCTTTAACTTTCCAACCATTTAAATATACATTTCCATCATCAACTTTTCTCGGTTCAGGAGAAATATTTTTTGACTTTGCATCAATGTTTTTAATCGCGTCAACTTTACCTTGCTCATAAAAATGTTCTGCTATAGTATCAATATTGTTAGCAGCGTATATCGCCTTATGATAATCAGTTACGTTTTCAACAGATCCGTCTTCGTTTAGAAACTTTCCAACAAAGTTCTGTATATCTGATTGTTCTTTAGCGGTATTGCTAGCATTGTTAATATTGTATTTAAATTTTTTATCACTTATATTGAAATCAAAACCTTTGAAATCTTCGTTAAAAAATTTATTTGTTTTTTCAACAAAACTTTTATGATGTGTTTGAAGAGTTTTTTGTTCTTCGTTGTATCTATTGAAAAAGTCAACAGCTTTTGACATTTCTGGATTTACATTAGAATTCAACTTGATTTCTTTGTAATATTTATCCTTTAAATCATTCAAAAAACCCTTGGCTTTTGCAACTTCTTCTTTTTTTGCAAGATTTTTCTTGCGCTTTTCTTTATCTTCTTCATCATCTAGATAAGAATAAGTTTCTGAAATAAGAAACTCAATTTCATCCTTTTCTAAATGAGGTTTAGTAGATTTGTAATATTCTTTAAGTAAAGACATATCATCTACTGTTGAGTAATCATAGTTTAATCTAACATAATCATCTACACTTCCTCCTGTTTCCTTCATGAAATCAACTAATTTTTCTACGTTTTCTGGTAAATCAATAGTTTTTGAATTAGTAGAAGAAGTTTCTACTGTATCAATAGAGTTGATTACTGTTACTTCTTCTTTAACTTCTTCGTGTGTAGATCCCACTTCTTGCAATCCCACTTTATCCTCTTCCCTTTTCTCTTCGCTTTGCTCATTAGACTGTAACACAACCTTCGTTGTTTCTGACTCTGGAACGGCATCTTCTTTTTCTTTATTTAAATTAACTTTAAAAACTTCATCATTATCTCTTTTTAATGAAGGCTTTTTTACTTTTATTTTTAAACTTTCTTGTTCTTCTTTTGCTGTTGACATAATATAATATAATATAATAATTAATAATTAAATCCCAAATCCATTTTCATTTTGTTCTTGTGATTCGAAATTTGTTGGTAAGCTATCATTTTGTCTTTGGTTTATCATTTGACTCTGTTGAGTAGCTTGTATTCGTGTTCTTTCATCTTTCCTATCTTCAATATCTCTTTCCTTTTGAGTCATTTTATCTAAGTCCATTTGCTTTAGTTTTTGATCATACCCAAATTTAACTTCCATTATCTGTTGTTGGAGTTGAGTATCTAACTGCATTTGCTGTTGTTTTATTTGATTTCTGGACTGATCTAACTGCATTTCTGTTTGTGCTAAAGCTTGTTGTTTCTGCATTTCAGCTTGAGCCGCTCTTTCCGCTGTCTCAGCGTTAGCTTGCGCTTGAGCCTGCATATTAGCTTGTGCAGCTTGCTGATCTGCTTTTGCTTTTTTCTTCCTTCTTTGCTTTAACATTGAATTAGCTAGTTGAAGATTTTTAACTTCTCTTATATCGATAGCATCTTCTAAATTTATCTGCTGCTGTTGTAGTGCCATTTGAATGTTTTGCTCTAGCAATGCTTTTTCTTCCTCATCTGGTTCTAGTTGTAAAAATATACCAAAGTCTTTTATATTGCTTTCTTTTAGCTCTTGTAAAGTTTTAACATTAAATACGGATATGCTAGTTTCTAAAGCATTTTTAGTTAAAGGAAAGTTTAAACTATCATTAACTTTTAATGAAATATTTTCACAAGATCTTATAGTTAAATACATGCTAGCTTGAAGAATATGTCGCGTAGCTACATTAGAATTTGCTGCAGCTATTTTTTGCAAACCTACTAGAGATTGTTTATCTGGAAGAGATCCATCTCTTGCTTCATTCAACCCGGTTACATCTCTTATCATTTGTAAGTAGTATTGATATGTTCCAATTAAAGCTTGTATTTTGCTTTGTCCACTAGATGACTGTAATTCTTGTATTGGAACTTTACCGTGGTTTAATTCACCATCTTGAGTTAAAGATCTACCAACAATACTACCAGTTTGAAAATACATGTTCAAAGCTTCTGATGGGTTGTAGTTTGTTCCATTACCTAAATCTACTTCAGCTAATCCATCTACATCTAAATAAACACCGTCTGGAACAACTCTTGATAAAACTTGTTGTATCTTTAGGTGAGTGAGTTGTATCATGTCAGCAAAACCAGTAATTCTATTAACCAAAGAATCTATACGTCCTTTATACATCCTAGGAGCACAGATGTTATAATTCATTTGTACTTTAGTAGTATCAGAATTAGGTCGAGTCATATTCTCTGACATTTGCCATTTTAACATCATAGGATGTCCTAGTATTTTAGCTCCACTATACAACACTTCAATAGATCTAGAGACTCTAGAAAAATTATCATTTTTAGGAGGATTAAAACTAGGATCTTTTTCAATGGCTTTTTCTAACCCATATGGTGTTTGCTTTATTTTAAAAACTTGATCAGTATATGTTTTGTACTCAAAATATAAAACTTGAACAGTTTGATCATCGTTTCTACCATTCCAATTTCTTAAGTACTCAGAATTACCTGGGTACTTTTGTATTTCTTTCATTTCGCTATCTGTAAGATAAGGAAATTGTACTTTTAAGTCAGCTATTGCCACTGGAACAACTTCACCAACGTAGTATATATCTTCAAAATTAGGATCGTCAGTGTAAGAGTAAACTAAATTAGCTGGATCTACGTATTTTATTCTAATACCTTCAGTTTTGTTCCACTCTGTTTTAACGCAGCTTATGCCAAGAACTGTTAAATCATAATTTAATCTTCTATTAACCAGCTCATATTTGTTCTTGTCTAAAACTTGATTTATTAATTCTTCTTGAGCAACTTCTATAGCTTGTTTATAATCTAATTGCAAGTGAAGCTTAATATCATCTTCTGACTGTATGTCTAGTTCTTTTGCTTTCGCATCTCTAAACTTCATGCCAGTTTCCTTCTCCATCATAGTTCTTAACTCTCGCTGCTTTAGGTCTGAGTCTAGTTTTTCAGCATATTCTGTTCTTTGTTTCAAAGAAGTAGGATCTTGTGCGTAAGCAGATAACGTGTAATTTCTACTAGATATACCATTAACTACTATATCTACAAATTTAGAAATAACCGGTACAGGCTGCCAGTCTAGGTTTAAATAGGATAAATCTCCATCAATAGCTAGTTCGTCTTTATATTTTTGAATAGGCTGTTCACCTCTAGCATATAATCTTAATCTATGATAATTGTTATAGTTAGTAGCAAATCTATATCCGCCTCCTCTATAGTTTCTAAACCATTCACCCTCTATAGCTCTACCCACTTGTAGACCATAGTCTAAGCTTTTTTTAACTTCTTCTGGCACTATTTGATCCGGAAAAGTACTATTACTATTAGTAGTTATCTGCATTTATTTTATTATTTTTGAAAATGAACCTTCATTGTCATATTTTTTTATACCTAAACTTATTACCGGTGTAGACACCTGACGGGTTGGTCTATATTTATTTTTATTACAAGCCATTATAGCTAATCCAGAACTAATAGAAGCATCGTGCTTTGTTCTGTTGTTAATATTAAATTTAGCCCAGTCTTCTAAAGTTCTTTGATGATACATATCTCCGTAGTTCTCATTGCTGTAACCAACGTAGTTTTCTATATAACTTTCTATAGCTGCCGCATGTGCTTGTTTAATATCTTCACTAGAGTTAGGTATACCACCTATTTCTTTTTCAGTCGTTGACAATCTATTCCAAACTTTATCTGGTCTATTTATTGAAAAACCTCTATATCCTCTACGCTTAAAATAATATAATAATCTAGGTTTATTGTTTTCCGCAAGTATTGGCATTCCATAAAAAACACAAGCCATTAAAACGTCTTCAAAAAATATATCAGCTGTTTGTGGTCTAGCTATATATTCTAAAAAAAAATGATTAGGTGGAATATCTTCCATACTAAACTTAGTTAACCCATGTAATGACCCATTAGAACCTTTACCATCAACAGTACCACTAATATCGTAAGAGTCACAGCCAAACGCTCCTAGATGCTCGTTACCAGCATGTTTTACTCCATTCTTTATAATCACTTGATTTTGAAGGTTTTTAGAAGGTATCCAACTAATATAAAATCTTCCGTTTTTGTTAGGGCTAAATATAACTCTAGAATCTTTAACACCGTTTTCCCAAGCAAAACTACCTTTGGTTACTTGAGTATTATTACTTAAATCATTGTTAGCGTCTATTTGTTGGTATATTTTAGTTAGGTTAAATAAAGAATCTTTTGACTCATCTCTAAAAGCGTGCTGCTCTGTTCTTGGAAACTGCCTGTAGTATTCGTTTAAACCATCTGCGTCGTCTGATAAACCATCAACCTCATTCTCCCAATGCTCAATTACTCCGATTGTAATTTCAACACCATCAACTCCGATTCTTTTATTTTTTGGCGTAATGAATACAGGTAGTCCAAAAGTATCCATGAATCCTTCGTAGTTCCACTCCATAGGGATGAAAAGAGAGTAGAGTCCAGAACTTGTTTGTCCATTTCTATTTCTTTTTGTAACATCTGAACTTTCGTATAATTTTTTGAAGTTGTTTCCACCTTTGTCTAATGCGTTTGAGGTCGATCCCATCATACACTTACCTACGATTCTACGTCCTAGTCTTAGTGTTGTTTTCGTAACCCTCCAGTTATTTAATATATTATCAGGTCTTTCCCATTTACCACTCTCATCATGAGCTAGTATCTTTAGCTTCTCACCATCATAAGAGTTATCTCCTGTGTTTTTCCAATCTATTGTTGTGTCTAATCCTTCTAGTTCTGCTAGTTTGACATTGTCATCTAGTTTACGTCTAGTAAGTTTTGAAGCTGGGACTCTATATGCCAGTTCGGTCTTAGGACGATCCATACCATCCTGGATCGGCTTGAAGAAAAACGGATAGTTAACGGATATCGGGACAACTTTATCTGTGAACATTTTTTTAGCATCTGCTCCAGATTTTGAAAGGATACCGAATCTAGCGTCTGAAGATATTGTGGCTTGGTTAACAAGTTCAGCGGACGACATAAACGAAAATCCTGATCGTCTGTTTTTAAGATAACACATTCCGTAGCATCTATCGTCAGCTTTGCAAGCCTGCCAGAATATAAAAAACAACCTGTTTGCTTCTCTATAGTCGGCTGAACCAACATCGATTTTTGACCACTGCAAATACATATAGTGAGTACCTGTAATATAAGTAGGCACGCCATTATTATAAAACCAGTAACCCTCTTCTCTTCTCTTAAATTCTTCATCTATATAATCAAACCATTTTTCCTTGAAATCTGTAGGATACTCATCCCAATCAAATCTGCTTTTAATTTTAGCTAGTTCTTTCGGGTATTCTTGTTTTTCCCAGTATTGCTCCGCTTTATTTTCGCTTCGTTTAAACGGTTCATGCTCTGCTGGTAATGCAATACGGAGGTTTTGAATCTCAATGATCTTTCCAATCTTTCCAGTTTTACTGATTACTACAAAGTCGTAATCTGCGTTGTATCCATAATCCCATTTTTTTAACCTATTTTGTTTAGATAATATTTTAGGATTTACAATATCTTTAACTTCTTTCCAAAGTGTCTGCTGATAACTCATTTGCTACGCCCTTCTGCAAAACCTTTAAAAGATCTTTCTTCTTTTATTTCTTCTTTAGGTTTTCCATCTAATAATTGCTCTTCCTCTTCTAATCTTTTAAGTATTTCAAAAGCATCAAATATTGCTAATTTTTTTGTAGCTGCTGCATTTTTAAGTCTATCGGCAGACACATCTTCTCCCGTGTCTACTATAGGTTCTTGAGCTACTTTTATAAGCTCATTAACTGCTAGTTGCCCAGCTTGGATTATACTCTTTTTCGTTTCCTTCGTGTTCATGTGTTATAGCTATATCATTAGATTTCATACAATAGAGGCGTTCGCTTTCAATAATAAACTCAAATTCTGAGTTAGGAGTAAAAACCACAAGCGCGCCAGGTTTTAAGCCTACACGTTCTAAAGACTTATTAGAGTATTTAAGTATACCAAAATAATCTTTTTCTTTAGAAGTGCTTAGATTCGATGTATTTTCAATAGGTTTCACAAAGCAATAGTCTAGATGTGATTTATTATTATACAAATATATTTGCTCTGGATTGCAAAAATATAGATTATCTTTAAAAAAAGTTCCACTATTTTTTTCTTTACCTTTCATATCATAATACCTTCTAAAAACATTATGGTGAATATATACTATATCTCCTACATTTACATCAGTATTATAAGCGGCTGGAGTAGATACTACAACCGCTTTTTTACTTACAAAAATATGATTTTCAATATTAGTGTTAATTATTAATTCTTGATTATCTATTTTTTTTACATTACTGTATCTGTCGTCAAAAGGTTTTACAATAAAATTATATGTGCTTTTCATTGTATTTTAAATCAAACTCTACAGCTATAGCCATATTACGATTAAACTTTTTCCAAGGTAATACTTCATTGTTTTTTTGAATAAAAATAGAATACTCACCTTTTATTTCATCACTTATTATATCACATATAGTATGACCACCATAAACTTCTTGCCCAACAGAGTAATGCATAGCATCATTCTTATAATCAGAACCTATGCTAATTTTTCTAATTATATTAGACATTAGCTTCTTCTAACTCTTCTTTTTTAATTTCAGTATAAGAACCATCTTCAAGGCTTATATTAACTTGACCGTATTCTTTTTCAAGTTCTCCTTTAAATTCTTCTACTTCTTTATTTATTTCTGCTAACTCATGTAGTAACCCATGTTTGTTAGCTTCTAAATATCCTACTTCGTTAAGTATTTTAGATACTTTACCTTGTTGCTCTTGTATCTTCTTTAATTGTTCTTCTTTAATCTTCATTTAATTTAATTTAATTTTTGTTTAGTTTACTCAGTTGGTGGATTTGGATCCGACCATTCTGGAGTTGCCATCAGTGCTAGCGCTTCTTCGTGGTTCAATGTACTTACCGGTACTAAAGAACCATTAGTGATAAAACTAGGTTCAACTTGGTAAGACAGTAAACCTTGAGTATTAGCTAAGTTTCTTCTCATTG
>WLWF01001816.1_pt1 | contig 16508 bp, 18 predicted proteins | sample 6718331 | NCBI WGS metagenome assembly WLWF01 (sample SAMN12718692, study PRJNA515312) | sponge metagenome | isolation source: marine sponge | host: Mycale hentscheli | place: New Zealand: South Island, Marlborough, Capsize Point | collected 2003-05-01
AGTACTGCAGTTCCATAACCCACAACAACAGGCGATAAAAAGTAAACGATTTCAATTGGTCTCATTTATTCAAACTTATATTTTAATTTGCTAACGCCTACCCGATCGGGAACGACTACGACGACGCCAATTCGTACGCCTAGGAGAACGACGACGACTACGACTACGACTACGACGACGCCAATTCGTACGCCTACGAGAACGACTACGACTACGACTACGACGACGCCAATTCGTACGCCTAGGAGAACGACTACGACTACGAGAATGAAGACAATTCTGTTTGTACGCAATTTCTAACCACTGTTTCAACGTATTTATAACAAACCTATGAGTTTGATTTTCAAAAATTACTTCAAAACTTTTTGAATAGCTTGAATATTTTTGATAAAAAATTTCTTCTTGAGAATTCAGTCTTTTGCTCGTTTTTATTTTTTTCCACATAGTGGCATCTAAAATTTCTGCATCTTTACGGGATATTTGTTTTTCTAAATTACGCACGCGTTGAGTAGCATTCTTAATCAAACTTGAGTAACATCCCAAATCGTTCTGTCTTTTTTTTATACAATTTTCAACCAAAGATATATTTTTTTTTAATACTGAGCATGAGATTTTTTTAATTTGGCTCTCATTTATTTCAATTCCGCGTCTTTTACTTTTGGTTATCCCTGGGATTGCGTACAGATCATAGGTGCACGGATTCGGATTCTTGTTGCTTTTCCCTAAATATTTCCTTGTTGGTAATGCACAATGAGATGGGCATCGAGGTTTTAAGCGATTGAAACAATTTTTTTTTGTAGGTGAAGACATTTAATTTTAAAATTATTAAAAGTAAATGGAAATTTATTTAATAGACAGCAAGTTTGCTTTAGGCCTTCGCGTCGTTTAATTTTAATGAACCCATTTATGGTGTTGGTGTTGGTGTTGGTGTTGGCGTTGGCGTTGGTGTTGGTGTTGGTGTTGGTGTTGGTGTTGGTGTTGGCGTTGGTGTTGGTGTTGGTGTTGGTGTTGGTGTTGGTGTTGGTGTTGGTGATGGTGATGGTGATGGAGCGGGATAATGGTGGTGGTGATGGTGTTGCGGTCGTCTTCTCCTTTTTACAATACTGGGCCACAAGGATTGAGGAATGTACACACTTTCACATCTACCCGTATATAAATTACACCGTGAAGAATACGGGCATCCCGTCCATCGACAATCCTATTGATTGCATGCATCTTGAAGATTTTCTTGAGTACATCCAAACGTTCCTGCACTACACTCTTTAAATCGTCCGTCCCCGCAGTATACTCGCATTTTCCCTCCTAGGACATTAGGTTTTTGAATTCTACACATCTGTTGCAAATAACTTTGGTTACATCTTTGAGTTCCTGCATTGCATGAAACCACTCTGCCATCGTCGCAATTACGATAAATAGGTGCACCGAGGGGGGAAGGAGAAGGAGCAGAAGAAGAAGGCCCAATTGCAGGATCATATGACTTGTTGTCGCATTTCTTACACGTATTATTGACATTCTGAACCGAACACATGTCGCCTTTGCTCTTACATGTCTTTTCGTCTGTTATATTGTCACATACATTGGAGTCGCACCAAGGAGGCTTTCGGCAACACCTAATTGTCGTTTGTGTGCCATCGTCTTTCGGTGATGGGGTTGCAGGGGTCACATCCTTTTTGTCTGACTTATTCGCAGACGTATTCAGAATAGCCGAGCCCACTAAAAGCGCTATTATTAGAATAGCGGAAATTGCAAAAAACACTTTGTAATTTTGATTTTGTTTCTTCATTTTATTAAAATAAAGAAAATAAAAAATGCTGACATAAGCCCAACCCATATGTCAGTCTTTTATTTTACATTTGGTTTTGGCGTGGAACGTTGACATAATTTGCAGTAATTTTTCCATTGAAATGGGGGTTTAACAGTGAGTTTTTTCCATGCATCTTGGGAGGGCAAGAGAGAAAAACAAACAGGACATGGTTGAAATTCTATGGCCCGTCTAAGTAAAAATCCGCTGCGTGAAAAAATGTCGCACACCGCATTTAAAATTTTTCTTTCTAAATCGTCTTTGTGGGGAATATAGGAGACTAACATGATTTCGGTGGGATTTATTTTTAACATTTTGCACATTTCTACCCACGAGCAGGTAAGATGCGGATAATCATCTGAAAAACGTTTTGCATTGCCAACAATCCACCCTGGATACATTTTATCGACCCATTCCTTAACATCCTGTAGAGTTTTAAGAGTAGCAAGTTCTTGAATATCGCATTTATCCTTGTACATTTTATGGTATAATACATTCTGTTTAAACAAGAAATAAGAAAGAATAAATGTCAGAGTGTAATGAATATAACTTGTTCACTGATCCAGCGTTAATGGCTGCCAAAAACAGGCTTACCCCTGAACAAAGAGAAGCATACCGAAAAGCAGGAGAACAAATGTATAATTTCGATTACACCGGAGATGGGCTGCAAAATTTAATAGACGGTGCATTTGAAGAAATCCATTGCTGTTTACGAAGCGGTCAGCACCCATCCACCCTAAATACAGATGAAATTAATATTTTAAAAGAAAAACTTGGTACCCAATGGTACGAAGATTACCACTACACTAAGGAAGATTTAGACGATATTGTAACAATCCCAGTTACTTTACCGGTCCCTTTTAGTGGCAGTAAAGCAGGGGGAACTGTTTACAACGGCGCCAAAAATATAGGGGAAGAAAAAAGTAACATGTAAATCTCCCCAAGCTATTTCTGAGAGCGAATTGGCTTAAACGTCATATTTGTAATTACAAATATGAATTCTTCAACTCCTGCAGTAATTGTAAAGTCGACCCCATCTTCTAAAAGAATAAATTTATCGTGTATTCTTACCTTCGCGCTACCTCTTGTAGCGCTTGGGGTTATTTGGATGTACTTCTCGTTCAAGCACGCAAAATTACAAACGAATCTCGAACGGACAAAACTCAAAGTCGAAGTTCTCGAACAAACTTTAAAAACTTTATTAAATGAGGGGAGACCCGAACCTACACCAAATAAAAGGGGAGTACCTCCGACTGCTCTCGGAGAGAGCCGACGAAGTGCCGCGCCGGCTCCAATAATGACAACAAGAGCACCTCCGACTGCTCTCTCCGAGAGCCGACGAAGTGCCGCACCGGGTCCAAGAATGACAACAAGAGCACCTCCGACTGCCGCACCGGGTCCAAGAATGACACCAAGAGCAGTATCAGGCAGTCACCCTCTCCGAGAGATCCGACAAAGTTCTTCACTCAGTGGACCAAAAGTATCACTTCTCTCGCAGCGACAGTCACAAAGTAGTGAAAAGGCTGTAAAAACTTCGTCTTCTCCCTCGGTAAAAACTTCGTCTTCTCCCTCGGTAAAAACTTCAGACACACTTCGTACATCGGAGACACCTAGTACAGATAAAAATTTACCCGTCGAAAATACAACTTTTGATGCCCTACTTTCGAAAGAGCTATCCGAGTTGAAAAAAAATAAGGTTGCCATCGACGACGTCTTGCCTCAAAATAACAACGTGGAAGAACTGTCCGAAGAGGGCGTAGGAAGTATTGATTAATTGAAATTCTATAGGCAAACATATGGGTATAGACAATTATTAGGATCTCCTTGAGCTTGGGTTCTTGGATTAACGCAAATACCATTTTCACAAATTTCACAAGACTCTCCCGAATAACGACCCGGAAAAGAGTGACAACTGCACGGGCCATTTTGACCTACAGGCGTTCCTCTGTTGTTGCACCTTCCTACATACTCACAGTTGTTCGGGGGCAAACACTCTTCGGAATCTACCCTATCACCGTTATCATCAATGCAAGCGTGCCCTCCACCGCACTCGCCGCAAAAATATCCAACGTATCCTGCATTGCAATCGCACCCTGCACAACCACCTTCATTAAATTTCACACACCTACCTCGTCCATAACAGTCACCTTGACCGGGGTAGTTGCCGCATTTACTCAAATCGCACAACTTTTCACCATATCGCGAGCTGCAATGAATTTCCTTTTGTGGCTTATTTGTAGAGCACTGCCAGGAGGTTTTGTCAAAGTTCGTGTTGTAACACACAAAAGGAAGACCCGTGCCGCAAGGTTTACTTTCGCAAACATCGCGCGGGCACGGGTCAACCGGATAGTCTACAGTCTCACCACAATTAGCGGGGTCGCAAAACGAGTTACATACATTTTTCCCCCAGGTTGGATCAGCTTTTACCCCCTGATCAATCTGCTCTAATGTGAAGCAACCACCTTCAGCAGGTCCATCTAAACATATTAATTTATTACAATTTTTGTCGCCGGGGGTGCAACAATGGTTTTTGTGGTAACACTCATCAAAGTTACAACTTTTAATGTTCATTTATTGATTGTTTTTTTTTATAAATTCTAAAAAAAACGAACTCGTTAACGTCCAGTATTAGGTCTGTAACAAGTGCTTCTACCGGTGGTACTACTGCCCCCTGTAGAACAGGAATTGAACACATCAGACCATTCACAATACTCCCAGGGATTTTCTCCACTTAGCTCTGTATTGTATGCGGCGTGGGTCCCACCGTCAACGCCAAGAGAATAAGACTGATTGCATAGGTTTTTGACTTCTTGGCGCCTAACCGCATATGCTTGCCGGTTCTGATCTTGTTTATCCTTATCGGTCTCGGTGCCCCTGTTGGGGTCTAAGTACGTTGAAAATGTGTTGTTTTCACTGTCCCAGTCAGCCCACTTTTTATATTGACTTCCGTCGGCGAAAGTCGCCCCAGACTGCAAATTATTATCTCTTAAATATTGACTCACACCCTGGCAAGATGGTAGTGGTCTTTTGCTTTCGCAATTTAGGCCATATGTAGTATCCTGGTTCTGATATGTTAAATCCGACGGAGGCTGGCAATAATCGGTCAGAGGATTAGCAGTCACGCTCGCAGGAGCATTACACTCTTCGTAAGGGAGGAAAGAATGCGGATCACCAGAGCATATTTTCATATTAGAGGGATCGTACAACATACTGCATGTACCTTCAGGCACCATAGACAGTCTTGGATCGTTACACCCAAGAAGATTGTCACCGCCTATGTTAGGAACGACGGGCAACATCCTACCCATGTCTGCGCTAGTTCCAAGTATTGATGTTCTATTACCACAGAAAGACATTTTACATAATACAAATATTACAAAATTGAAAAAATGTGAGTACTTCGTGGAAAAAGTATTACTGTGGTAATACTTTTTCAATCCGAGGGCGGAGCCTAAACTAACCCGCCTCCTCCAGAGTCCAGGTTACCGTCAAAGACGGCTCACGAAGTACCGTCTTTGACGGCCGACCTACGGTTATACACCTGGTAAACTAAAAACGGTATCAAAATCGTAACTGTAAATCTCTCGGAGGTCTGCTAGGAGTTGCTCACGTTCGATGCGTTGACGTCGTTCCCTGGCACGCCGGGCCGCATCCTCCATTTGTTGCTGTTGTACTGCTAATTCTGCTAATCGTAACAAGTTTTCCGGCTGGGTGTCAGCTTGGATACGTTTTCGTGTTAAATTTTTAGGTTTACCAACACCCCCATAATTACGATGCCGACGACTTTTGCTTCTACGCCGAGGACTTCGACTTTTGCTTCTACGCCGAGGACTTCGACCTTTCCGTTGGCGCCGAGGATTTGCCTTTTTTTTCTTCTGCTTTTTTTTGTGTTTGCGTGACCGAGGAGGTGAATAAATAATTGTTTTGAATCTCATTTAATTTACATTTTTTTTTTGTAAATGAGAAAAGTTTTTCCGGTATAACGTCAAGATGACCTGAAAAAATATTTAAGGATCGGGTGCTATTAATAAATGAGAAGAAGCAGTAAAAAATATAACCGCGTAAAGTGTTCAAAATGCGGCAAAGAAATATCTAAAAGTAATATCAGGAAACATGAGAAAAAATGCAAGAAATTACAACAAGAAGAAAAATCAGAGAAAAAAAAAATTTTTCGCACACCGCCTCGCGGTGCTTTACCGGAAAGCGTGGATACGGAGGCTTCCAGCGAAGACAGTTCGCCGAGTACAAAGTGTGGTCCGCCGTCTGAGACGGTAGATGACTACACTGAAAAATTAATTGTGGACGTTTCGCGTGAATACAAAAAACGATTCCACTTATTTCTGGAAAAAAAATGCGACATAAAATGGCTGCAAGAAGCAAGCAACATGTACCATAAGTCAATTTACTGCAAAGTAATAGAAAACGGTGGAGATAGACAAACATACTACCGGATTTTGAAATGTAGTTCTTTGGCGTGGGGTAAGTTGGAAATTAGGCTTCTTAAACTTTTTACTTATAAAATGAGAACATGTGCTGGTAGTTGGATTCAAAAAAATTATAAACAAGAGGCGTTAGACTATTTGTTAAAACTCCAAGAGTGCATCCCATTAAATAAGGGATTTTCCCTCGATGAATTGTATTCTATATGGTCTGGCCCAAACATGGCTATTTTTGGACCCATTGAATTGATGCAATGCACCAGTATTCGATTTTCTCAGGTATGCCGTTGCAAAAGTACCTCGTATGGACAGAGCGGCTTCGTCCGTTTGAGGGATTCTGGACTTTTACCCAACGGCGTATGGGTTGAAGATTGGGGATGGCGCGAAACACTTAAAAATCTTACTTCCCATGCTTTACAAGAAGGACGTAAGGAATTGACCGCTCTTCTCGGAGAAATAATGGTTACAAAGGAACCTCCGGCTAGAAAAGGTAAATTTGTTGAATGGTTCAATAAAACCTGGGTTAAATGCGACGATTTTCAATATCAAGATGAAGTTATAAATTTATTTGAATCGTTGTACTATTTGAACGAATTGGATCAAGAAGGAGATCCTTTATTTTTTTCCCTCTTCGTAAATAAAATGAATTTGACGTGGGTTGTGCCAATTTCAGAAAACGATCAAATTTTCTATAATACCCATAAAGTAGGCCATGTCAAGCACTTTTCAACAGGGTGTCATTCTTTCCTTTCCGGTGCCATCAAAGACGGTCGACAAAGTATACCCGAGCGGAATGGCATTGGGTTTGCCACGTGGACAGATTTTTTCTGCAGACAGGGGTCATCTTTTCACCAACGAAATACATTTCAGTGGTTCATTGAATGCTACAAAAAACTTCGAGGAGAAAGAGCTGTGGTACTAAAGTAAAAACTTACCTGTACCCAAACCGCAACCTCTCCCCCGCCGACCTGGGGACGTTATCGAATAGCAGGGCCGACTCGGCCAGCATCGCCGCCCGCGCCCGCTCCTGCGCCTCGCGCTCTTCTTGTCTGCGGGCGGCCCCGATCTGGAAGAATGATTGTTGCACGGCGTTCTGTCGCAGGGCTGCGTCTCGTTCACGCCTGCGAGGAGAGAGAGCCCGCTCCGCGGCGAGGCCCTCCGAAAGGGTGAATAATTGCCGGGTCATTGGATTTGTTCCACCGTTGCCCCTGTTCGTTCGGTCGTACCATGTCAAAAGGGCAGATTTATCAAAACAATTTCCGGCGAGACACACGCCTTGTCCGTCGGCAATCGTGTCCATATTAATGGGTCCTACTATACCATCGCACCGAGGTTCGAGTCTGGCCACTGCGTCGTTGTGGTCTTCACACCCAACCACTCCTCCGCGCATCCGCCTGCCTCTTCTAGACCGTCGCCTAGATCGTCGACGTCTCGAGCTCCTCCTAGACCGTCGCCTCGAGCTCCTCCTAGACCGACGTCTCGAGCTCCTCCTAGACCGTCGCCTAGATCGGCGACGTCTCGAGCGGCTTCTAGACCGTCGCCTACTCCTAGATTGGTTGTTAGATTTACGTTTTGGTTTCATTTATATTATTTATTATATTATTTATTTATAATAAAATGGAAAACACTTTACTTCTTCAACTGCTCATTGTAGTTTTGTGGATTTGGGCATTTGTTGCCCTACTTAAAAGCTGGCGCCGACTGAAATCTTGGGCTAAAGTTGTTGCAGTTATCGGTCTAATACTAGCCGTTGGAGGTGGAGTTGGTATTGATATTCTTGGTCTAGGCATTTCAATCGCCGGTATAGGATCTGTTTTAATTTCTATGGTTGTAATTGCTATGGGAGGCGGAAGTCTAAAAGTATTTTAGATGTGATTTGTTTCTAAATTAAAAACAAATTTATTTTAGTCTCTCAACATTTTTTTTTAACATCCTTGTCCTCTTCTTCTTCTCACATCATAGAGTGCAATGGATCGTCGTCCTCTGGCATCTCAAACTCAACCTCGTGGGCCATTGTCGAACTTTGTGGTCCACTTCGTCGGCTCTCGGAGAGATCACTTCGCGTGTTTTCATCGGGTCTCGGATTCGTGTTGACAATGATAACCTCTTTGTCAGCGAAGAACCCTCCCCTGTTAGGCTTGCTCCACTGCTCTGAAAAATACGCAACAACGACTGCCTTTGCTGGAATATCTTTTTTGCCAAGACCTTCCCCAGTAAACCATTCGCAAAATACTTGATACAAATAATCTTTGTGCAAAGACTTCTTTGCGACGTGTCTGATTTTTTCATCAGCAAAAGCTCTAATCCTGTCATTGGATTTCGCATACTGTTCATTGCAGGCCCTGACTTTATCGGGCACCCAAGTGGTTTTAGGTATTTTCCTATGTTCTAGAAGATACCACGCGAGTGGAGATAAAAGTTTTTCTGCCTTGAAATCTCTAACGACAGGAAACCGCTTTTCCTTCACCTGTTCTTCCCACGTTAATGGGGCGTCGTCTACAAACTTTGACTCAAATGGAATTACCCTGACCCGATTCCATACTGCAGCATCAGCCTGTTTCAAGACCGGTAGATCGTTGCAAATGATAGTCATTGTAAACATTGGTTTGATTTCCCTTGTTTCACTTCCCTTTTGGAACAAATCTCTTGCGTAATAAGTGTCTGAACCAGACAGCTGTTTCATCTTACCACAATTTATACGCTCGTCTTTGTTAGGTTCGTCGAGAACAGCGTGCCTTACTGGCGGAGCAGCCCGTGCCATTTCAGGCGCTGCCGCCCCTTGATTGGTTTTCTTTCCAGTAAGGAGGGTCGTTTCAAATTTTTGAGCGAGCGGTCCAAGCATTTCTTCGAATACCCGCTGTGTCACCGACTTTCCGTTGTCCCCATTTCCGGTCCAAAAGTAAACAGCCTTTTCCGTATTTTTTCCGTAAAAAATATCGCAATACATATTGAGGAAATATTTCCTGACCTGGCTATCGGGAAAAATTTGTTCCAAGAAGGTTTTGACTTGGATGACGTCTTCTGAGTCATGCGTGTACTCGATATAGGGTATTGACATTTTTTTTGAAAGATAATCCTCGGGCATCCCAGGCCTGAAGTAATGAGTATCCAGGTCGTAAACTCCGTTTTTGAATGCAACCAAATTGGGCGACTGGTTAAGTCTAGTTTTGAAGTCTCTGTCATAAAATTGTTCTGCCGCCTCCCGCATTACATTGTTTTTAAAGGGGGCAGACTTCAAGTTTGCAGTGATTTTCCGCAAAAGTTTAATACGCGACTTGAATTCTTCCGCCTTGCATTTATCCTCTTCCTGATTAAGGGCCGTTTGATTTTCTTTGATTTGATTCTCAAATATTCCCAATATACCATTCTTTCCGGTACTCGAAATTTTCTTACGTAGAAAAACACCTTCCTCAATGGATTCCCACACGTGGTCCCTAAACTGATACCAGTCCTTGTGGGTGATAGATCCACATTTAAATTCTGTTTGCAATGTATCGAATAACATCTTAGCAATGTCAACATGGGCCCCACCATCTTGGATACTTTGATTGCATTTCTGCTTCGTGCGCTTCTCCTTATATTCCTTGTACAACGGCGGATTGTCGCGTTGCGCCCAAAAAATTAACGTACCCATCCCTGGTTTTTCACGTTGCTCCATCCTATTATTCCAAATATCGGCAACAAGAACGCCATCATATTTATCCGGAGTTTTTTTAGAAAAGTTATCCCACAAATCAAACGCATCTCCGTGGCCTCCTGAAATATTAAAAAGTACCCAGCCCACCTTCAACCAGTCTTCGTAGTTTCTACTCCTCGCTGCAGATAACATTGGAATTAATTCACTCGCTTGCTTTACAGCTTCTTTTGGAGAAATTTCACTACTAAAAGTAGAACAGCTCATTCTCGCAACTCTTGTATTCTCTAAACTGATTCGAGGAATCTGAACACTCATTTTTATTCGGGTAATTGTTCGTCCTTTTGGATTGATGGACATAATACGTGGTAAAAACCATTCGAGGTTAGTGGTGTCTACTGGTCTGAAATCTTCGTTTTCATCGGGAATCTCAGAGTTAGCGAACGCCTCTTCCAGCGCAGTGGGTTCTCCGCTCCCATCCCATGCCTGGCTAATTTTGTAGCTGTGAGAAGGGTCTCCATTTTTAGTACACCCGTACAGTAGCCAAACATTCTTAATTGTACATTCGTCAATGGCAGTTTCTGGCCACTCAGGAAGCTCTGTTTTAACACGGTCTTTAATACGCGGCAAAATGTGAACATTAATATCTACACGACTTAAAAAAAGGAAAGGAAAGTGAAGATGGAAACCGTTCTTAACATACGTTGTATCGCCCCTAACTTCGCTGTACCATGGTTTCTCTAATACTAAACATGTTAGGCGACTCTCATCGCATTCACACACTTCCCGTAAAATAGATTGGTAAATTGAAACGATTGTTCTCAATTCATCGTCAGAATACAAATATCGGGTTACGCCCTCGTCATTGTGGTTTTGAACCGACGCCATCACCTCGCACTGCTCTTTTTTAAGGTCAATGTCAGCCATAACCGGAAGGAAATCTCCTGGAACTTCTGCTATTCCCAACCGTCCGCGTTCATTCATTTGTAGATTGGAAAATAAATCCATAAACTTTTCTGTATTCAAACGCCCTAGGGTAAAAGCGCCCTTTGGATTCACCATGCTTACGTGGGTTTTCCATTTTGCATCGGAAGTTCTTTTTGACACCAAAAGTTTTTTAATTTCAGTTGTGGTTTCCATGATCCTTTCTAACATGCCAGGATTTTTTAAATCTTCTTCATTTTTACTGATTTAAAAAATGGGTTTAATAAAGCGAAATGGACAATGTTAAAATATACTGCGGAAATGGAATTCTGCCTAATGGGTACGGGAGATTTGGTACCCGCAATGAATGTTTAAAATGTGGGTTTGGGGCTGCTATGATGCAATACAAATGGGCTCCTTCTTCTCATGACCCCAGACCTCCTCCGCGGTCCAAAAAAGGCTGTTATCGCCCACGCAATCGTCCTATGGAACGAGGAACAAACTTTAAAAACCGGACCAGGCGTTCCCCCCGACGTTCCCCTCGACGTACACGGGGTTCAAGACGACGGCGATCTAGGACTCGTTCACTCCGTCGGCTCTCCACGAGAGCAAGGCGACGGCGATCTAGGAGTCGTTCACTCCGTCGGCTCTCCACGAGAGCAAGACGACGGCGATCTAGGAGTCGTTCAAGGCAACGGCGATCTAAATTAAATGGTGGTATGAACACTCCTTCGCCTCGTCGTGCTCGAACTCGACTTTCCATTTCCCCAGCTGAGAAAATTATTAAGTTTGTTCTTACACCTGCTGCAATTCGTCAAGCACAACGCCTGCAAAATGAAACAATTATCATGCCAGGTACTGATGAGGACCACATCTTAGCTGCATATGAAATAGACCCAAACCGCGAGGGTTTTACACGAACGCAGCTTGAAAGTGAAATGCTTGTCTTTTTCAATCGTAGATTTTTATCGACTGCGCGGTGGGTCCGCATTCAGAGACGGTAACCGGGTTTTGTAACTGTCACTTTTGGTTCCAGCAGTTCCAGCAGTAAATACAATGATCGTATTTGGCTTTGGGCTTGAAGTTTCTTCCGCACTCTCGGCATTCCTTAACTTTGCGTTTCTGGCCCGATTGAACATTGGTCTTACTGTAGTCTAAAATAGCACAATTCATACAATTACCCTTATGACTATCCAAATATTCCTTTGTATAGGGGTGCCCACAGTCATCTTCTGTTCTCTGACACGTCTTGCAAACGGTTTTTATTGTTTCCATTTTGGAACGAAGAAATTTAAAAATATGGATAAAAATGAATTTCAAAATGATTTTTATTACTATTTTCAACTAAAACTTTTACAATGCTTTACAGCGAAAAAAATCGCATGAAGGATGCCGTTCGTCGTTTGCATCAAAAGCATCTGCAGCCGACCAGGAAGCAAAAACGTAAGCACAAAAAGCATGCAGTAAAAAAGGTCCGTGGGGCAGCTCGCAGGGTGCTCGATGATAGCTTTGGCATGTGGAAGAAAGAAAATTTAAGTGAAAAAAAGGCGATGGTGTTTGCAGAAAAAAAGGCGATGTTGTTTGCGAAAAAAATGGCAAAGTTGGAAACCAAGTCAGTACAGGTCATTCAAAAAAAGTGGAGAAGTTACCGAACCAAGAAGAAATATTCCGAAAAGAAAAAAATGCATAGCGCTTATGAATCCTGGAGATCGGAGGTCAAGGAATTAGCGCATTTTGTGAACAGCCCTCTGGCCCACATTGTTAATTGCAAACCACTGCTTTCTCAATACTTTTATTTGCTGGATCGTTTGTGGAATATCCCGAACTCCGATTCGTCCCACTTTTTCTTTTTTATTGAGCCAGCGGGAGTCGCAGAATTGTTTCTAGTCAAGACACGGCTGGACGAAGTCATTGATGCTCGACGCAATTTTAACGAAAGTCGGCCCCCACCTCCGCCGCCCCCCCGTCCTAGGGTCGACGAGGGGCACCTTAGCACGAGTAGGGATTACGAAGAAGATGCATGGGAAAAGTATATGAACAAGGTAATGTAGTCTTGTTTTTACAATAAATTAAATTAAATTTCATAGTTCTTTTTTCTTAATGTGTCCAACGTGGTTTGTAAAAAATACTGTAGGGGAAATTTTTTCCCATTTTTAATGATGTCTAGAGGAATTGGTTCAATTGAGCGGTACACTGAATTTACAAGTATAAGAAATGGCTGCCACTTTCTTATATATTTTTTATAATCGGAATAGGGGTTCATCAAATAAGCTTCTGTACACCTATCCCAATTGACCGGGTAAACTGTGTCCAGCCCGTTCAACAATTTTACTTGTTTGAACAACGAGGGAAATTCGAGGCTTAGTGAGCACAACATTGACGAGCCGATTCCTGACCAAGTTAGGTTGGTATTACTTTTGAAATGTTCTTTCAGTGTAATTTCTACTTTATTTTTCCATGTTTGAGCAATCGGTGAATTTTTAGGTAGTCCAAACACCCCATTGCACAGTATCTCGTTGTTCTCAAGAATTAAAAAACCGTCCTTGAAATCCCAGAGACAGTCTAAATTTGTCAGAATAAGAGTATCTGCATCCATCCAAATACCTCCATATTTGCACACGGCCCATATACGGATTACGTCAGCTTGGTGGGCAGGGGCGAGTGTTTTCCAGCCAACCGGGAGGTCGGTAAAATAGTCAGTCGCATTTTTGTCAGTAATTAGATGTAATTTATAACCTTTTCCTACAGTGCTAAAATGTATAATTATTTCACGCAGAAGTTTAACTAACTTGAACTCTTTTCCAGTCCAATACGTAAATACATTTTTTTCCATTTATCTAATAATGTTTGTGTTTATGTAGACTTTACTTCCGGGTCCGAAAAAAGTTGCGTTTTTACCAATAAGCTTTTCAGGTCAGAAGAGTAGTTCAGATTTTCCCAACTAACTATCTTTCCATCGCGGTATGCTCCCCCGTTGACTTTTGGATCTATTCTCAATTTATACAACGACACTGATCTCTTGTATTTTTTATTGAATGCCCGGGTGACATCAATCATTTTTTTCTCCAAAATTTCCACATTCTCAGGGGTGCACTGTTTTTCCCCACAATACTCTGTAAACACAAAACATTCTATGGAGTCAATAATAATTTTTTGATTTTCGTCAGTCGGCTCAATATATACATCCAATTCATTTTCGGGATGTGCTACTCCCCACGTTTTATTTGCCTTATTCCAAGCTATCGCGGATTGAATGTACAGATCCATGTCCTTTGGATGGATAGCGCATTCCACTCCCATTTTTTTTGGGTTTTCAATCGATTTTTTCAACTCGTCGGTCGTACAAAATGTCACTTCACCGCAGTTTTTGTCTTTTTCACTGCATTTGGCACCGCATCCGACGACTTCCGCCTTTGTATTACATATATTTGATTGGTCTGTATATGTGCAAGCACAGACCGGTGCGGGGTCACGTGTACGAATTGGAAGTGTGTACTTCCCGGTTGTATTCGAGTGCGGCAGCCCCTTTAAAACATCTTGGCTCACAGTGCCGGAAAAATCAGTATCGCAGCGACGTAGATCTGATCCTTCATCTCTTACTCCCATGCATTGAACGAATTTTGACGGGTTATTTTTGGGGATAATCTGATCGGTGTTCAAAATTATTCCAAAGTTGGTCCAAGACCCCTTTGCGTTGTATATGTTAACAGGCAATTTTTTGTTTAACAAAGTAAGGTCCATAATGTTATTAGGGGAAGGCTTTGAAATTTTTCCCAATAGAGTACAGTTTGGTAGAGTGACGTTTTCAAAATCTCCGTTGGCAGTAAGCATTGTGATCAACAACCCTGGGTCTGATTTGTCGAATCTTGAAAATAAAATATTACTTTTGGACCGCTGAAGAATAATTAACCCTAAAGTAATTAAAAGTACCCCCCCAAACAAAATTATTAGGGTGCTCGTTTTCATTTAGTATTTTAATATATACTTTTTTTTAAAGTTGAAAATGATCTGGCGGTAAATGTGCTTTAAAAATAATAGATCCTTCTGATAAATGGAAACTTTATATACCTCCCTTTCAAATGTCCGCGATCAATTAGTGAATAGTGCGACTACTACTTTAACGTGGGCAGAATACAAGGCATCTGCGCCGCAGGTGCCAAGCCGCGTAGAATTACGACAATCTGATTTTAAAGGAGGCACGTTAAGAATCACGCATGGAAACTGTGTTTTTGTTTTAATGGAAAATATATCTCTTGAACCAGGCGACGCTCCTGAATTTTCTCCAGCTGCGCCTACCACGGAGCATCCTTGGCCTCCTTATCAACTAGGATGGTTTGCTGGGATAACAGTGGAAACCCAAGACCCCGTTGTTATAGACCTGAATGGACGAATTTTGAAACAAAGTAAACTATTTCATTTGCAGCAAAGATTTTTTGCCCTCATTGAATTGGGAGATCAACCTTTTTTATCTGGTCAAGGTCCTTCTGAGTTTGGCCCTTTCACTGGCTGTTCCAATGTGACTATCCAAAATGGAGTTTTAGACCGGTCATCACACCATGGTATTCATTCGGCAGGCGAGGCTCAAAATATTTTGGTGGAAAATTTGGTGGTTCAAAATTTCGAGGTCGCAGGGATCCATTTAAATGGATCTAAAAAATCAGTCATTAAAAATTGCACAGTCGGTCCCACTTTACAAGATGTTCCTGTTACGGGAATATATTCCCAATTACGGTTTATCCGTTCATGGTTACCTGATTCTAGCCAACCTTTGGAATTTAATTATAACGGGATTGGTTTGGATAAAATAAAAAACGATATAAACTCTACCTTAGAACAAGTGTATGAAACAATAAATTCAGGGCAAGGAACAATTCCGCAGTGGCTTAGTAACAACTCCAATAACCTACCTGTTGGATCTGCTTATGGTATCGTGGTGAATAAAAAGGGTGTTGCCGTGAATGGCTTTTTAACGCAGGTCCCTCCTGAGGAGGATATGGCTTCAGAAATTTATATTGATTCGGTTGTCATTCGGGGAATAGAATCTCATACTTTAGAAATTATTGGCTTAGCTGGAGATGGGTTGGGCGGCGCGTATGGAGGCGGTGGATCGATCCAGACCGGACCAGTAGGGGATGTATTTAGAATACAGGATAATTCAACTTCCGATGGATTGTATACAGGCAATGCGCTTTCAAATGCTCAATTGTGGATTGCGAAATATGCTACAAATAAAGGTACTTCATCTATTAATTCTAAAACCTTAGAGTGGGCACTGAGTGGTACTCCGACGAAAGGAGTTATTCCGCTGTCTTCTACTTCTTTGTACAAAATTTACGATGGTGATAGCATGGCCCACGTAACTAAGGGAAATATTGGCCTGTGGATACAGGGTGCGAAAACAGTAGGTGTTTCAAATATTAGAATCCGTGGGGTGATTCAGATTGGAGCCGGGGGAATGGGATCCACCACAGATTACCCCTCGCCAAATCATACATCTCACCCGGGCCAGTCCCTACCTTGGTATGGCGGGGCTACCTCTAGGGGAATAGCGGTGGCATCCTGCAGTAATGTTGATTTAAGTCAGGTAAATATACAAAAAGTTAAAAGTTCTAAAGCTGACGCGCTTGGTATTGATTTTATTGGAAATTGTGATAATTTAAGTACATCCAATGTATGCGTAGAGGAAGATAGCAAAAGGGTGCCTGTCACC
>WLWF01001818.1_pt1 | contig 16483 bp, 25 predicted proteins | sample 6718331 | NCBI WGS metagenome assembly WLWF01 (sample SAMN12718692, study PRJNA515312) | sponge metagenome | isolation source: marine sponge | host: Mycale hentscheli | place: New Zealand: South Island, Marlborough, Capsize Point | collected 2003-05-01
TTAATAAGAAGAGAATTACAAAAAAGAAAAGGTCTACAAAAAGATGTTATTAGACAAATAATGGCAGGAAGCTATGTTCCAAAACCACCAAGTGCTTTCTTCGTAAATAGAATGAGAGAAATTAATAATCAGCTTAACGAAGAAGAGGGCGTGAATGTAGAGAACCCATACTTTATAGCTAGTCCTTTTATTGGAGACATTATATCTGACAATAGAAATATAGATTTATTAGATGATGAGTTAATGTTTAAAGATATTGACGTACCATCTCCACCAGGAATTATGGATTCAGTGACACAGGCCTTTAACACACAAACAACACAAGGTGGTTCACCTAATGTTAATATTGTAAGTGGTCAAGGTGGTGGCACAGGTACAACCATTCCATACGACAAGATGACAGTAGCACAAAAAATAGAATATGATAAAGCAATGAGAGGAATATAATGGCAATAGAACCCAAGAATACTAGAGAACACATTTTATCTTTGTACGGACACATATCAGGTGTCAAGAAAAACTTAAAACATGTACACGAAGACGTAGAAAAGTTGGGCGGTAAGATAGACCAGATCTATTGGGTTCTTTTAACTGTTGCGGGAACAGCAGTTGTTTTTGTGCTAGAAAGAATGTTTAATTAAATCCAATCTTTTAATTCTTCACCCATAATCTGAGTTGCAATGTCAACTTTTTTTCTTAAAGACTTAACGATTCGTTGGTCTACTGTATCTTCACACATTATATCTATGTAAGTCATTGGTCTTGTCTGTCCGATACGATCGATACGAGCTTCTGATTGTTGTCTTTTTTCAAGGTCGTAGCCATTAGAATAATAAACCATTGTTGATGCTGCAGTTAAAGTAATACCATACCCACCGGTTTGTGGTGTTCCTACAAAGAATCTACAATTAGGATCCTCTTGAAATTTTTTAATATTTTTTTGTCTATCTGCACTTGGTGTTAGACCATAATAATCAACAAAGCTTTCATCAAATTCTTTTTTAATTGCTTCAATAATTTTATGTACATCTCTTTGCCAATGAGCCCAAATGACAACCTTACCCTCAACCTCATTCAACACATTTATTAATTCATCTATTCTGTTGTTTGCTACATCTTGAACTACACCATCGTCAGCTGTAAAGTGTCCGCAAGTAATTTGTTGTAGTCTCATTAATTGTGTTAGAACTGTGGCTGTTGTCATACTTTTGCCATTAAGGTGTGCTAATGCCATTTGCTTCATCTGATCATAAACTTTTCTTTGATCATGGCTTAAGCTGACAATACGTTTCATAAATGTTTTAGGTGGTAAATCTAAACATTCATCTTTTAAAACTCTGTATGAAAAAGCCTTTAATTTAGCACTTAATTCGTCAAGGTTTCTATAACCAACTGGGATTTCAATAGACCTCCCACCGAAATTCATCTTACGCATAACAGCATATCTTTGTCTAAATGTATAAAAGGATACATGACCTAGGAGCTCGGACCTTAAGAAATCACATTGCATAAATAAATCTAGTGGCGATTTTGTGACAGGAGAACCTGTAAGAATTCTTCTATATCTTGATTGAGATGCAAGAGAACAAATGTTTTTAGTTCGTTTAGCATCTTTATTTTTAATAGTTGTAGACTCATCGATAACCATCATAGTTCTATGGCACGATAAAAATTTAGCCGCAAAGTCAACACCTTTTCTAGTAGAAAAAGCATCAACATTCATACATAAAATATGTAGCTTTTCATTTGTTTCAAACAAACTAGTTAACTCTCTATCTTGTTTTTTAGTAATGTTGGCTTGCCAAAGCACATTGGTTGTTTCAATATGATCAGGTAGGTGTGTAGGTATTTCACCTTCATGCCAATTTTTATACACACCTTTTGGTGCAATAATTAAGAGGCCATCGATCTTGCCATTATCGTATAGCATTGCCGCATTGTCTATTAATACTTTAGATTTACCTGTACCCATCTCCATAAAATAGGCATAGTATTCTTTCATCCAAGAATTTTCTAAAGCAGTTATTTGATGCTTATAGGGTTTAGTCTTAAATTTATAATTCATAATTATTTTCTTCTTTCTAGTTGACAATGCATTATATTAATTTATAACAAATGTCAATGAAAGAAAATACAGTTTATGTAATACAAGAAATTGCGGGAACTCGAGATGGTACACCTAGAATAAATATTATGGGTGCAGCTGAATACGGTTCTCTAAAATTTTTATTGCCCGAGCTTTCACAAATAATATTTTCTCCAGGTCCATTAATTTTTAAATTAAGAAAGACCTTAAGAAATTTTACGAGTGATGATTATCTTTTATTAACTGGAGACCCTGCTATAATCGGTGTGGCTTGTTCGATTGTATCAGATATAACAAACGGTAAATACAAGCTATTAAAATGGGATAAACAAGAAAGAAAATATTATCCTATCAACATAAATCTATACGAGAAAGGAGAGATAGATGTCGATTAAACAAAACATTAAAGTTAAAACATTCACAGGGAGTGGATCAATTAACTTTGAAGAAGACAGAAAAGAAAGCTTAGGAGAAGTTGATAATGCTAAAGCTCTTTCTGATCAAGTAACGAAACTACAAGTTCTCGAAGACGAGATTGTAGAGCAAGAGAAAAAACTTAAGGAGTTGAAAAGAAATCAAGAGTTGTTGTCAGGAGAAGTTATTCCTACGATGATGACGGAGATGAATATTTCAACATTAAAATTAGCAGACGGTTCCGCTGTTGAAGTGAAACCCGTCTACGGTGCTTCTATTCCTGTTGCAAAAAAGGAAGAAGCATATACCTGGCTTCGTGAAAACGGCTTAGGTGATCTTATTAAAAATGAGATCGCTGTTGCTTTTGGTCGTAACGAGGACAACAAGGCAATGGCTTACGCCACCCTTGCACAGGGTCAAGGCTATGAACCTATCCAGAAATTGAAGGTTGAACCTATGACTCTTAAAGCATTGGTCAGAGAGCGTCTTGAATCTGGACAAGAAATGCCCTCTGATCTATTTAACGTGTTCGCAGGCAACCGAACCAAAATAACAAGGAGCAAATAACCATGAACCAAGTAGAAGAAAAAAAGACTGCACCGCTTCCTGCCAATACATTTGAGCAGGACGCAGGTCAAGGTCTTGGTAAACTAGGTCAAGAAGATCTAGCTTTACCGTTTCTAAAAATCCTAGGACAGTTATCACCTGAAGTAAATAAACGGGATGGTAAATATGTTGAAGGTGCAGAGCCAGGAATGATATTCAATTCTGTCTCTGGAGAGTTGTATGACGGTACGACTGGCATTAGTGTCATTCCGTGTTTTTATAAACTCGAATACATAGAGTGGAAAGATAGAGGAGAAGGATCAGGTGCACCCGTGCAAATACATGACTCTTCTTCAGACATCATGAGTCAAACAAAGACTGATGCAAACTATAAAGATAGATTGCCGAATGGTAATTATATCGATAAGACTGCGTCTCACTTTGTTATGATCACCAATCCTACAGCAGCCACTGCTTTGATTTCTATGAAATCTACTCAATTAAAAATTAGTAGAAAATGGAACTCAATGATGGCAGGTATTAAGATGAAAGGTAAGAACGGTATGTTCACTCCTGCATCTTTCAGCCATGAATATAAGTTAAAGACAGTTCAAATGTCTAATGACAAAGGCACGTGGTTTGGTTGGGAAGTACAGAAGATAGGACCTGTAGCAAATGCAGAGCTGTACCAACAAGCAAAAGCTTTTGCTGAAAGCATTTCCGTAGGAAATGTTAAAGCGAAACATGGTGAAGCCGATAAAAAGGATTCATCACACTTCTAATTCCTTTGGGAATAGTTGCAACAGGGGCGGTGAAGCGAGAGTGGAACCGCCCTTACTGATAGGATATGGAAGAAAAATTTATACAGATATTTAGTGGGTTCTCTGAGAACTATGGCCAAGCTGACATGCAACGGCTTGAAGTAGATCCTATCTCTAAAAAACAAAAACCTGAATACAGATGGGCACAACAAGAATTAACAGACGAAGCATACAAAGAACATTTAGTTGGAACAAAGTCAATTGGTATACAACCTTGTAATGAAAAGAATCACGCACGATTCGGTGCAATAGATATTGATCCTCAAGAATATATAAACTTCGATAGAAAATTTTATTTAGATAAAATAAAAGAATATGATTTACCAATCATACCTATACTATCTAAAAGCGGTGGGTTACATTTATATGTATTCACATCAGACTTTATACCTGCAAAAATTATAAGATCATTTCTTACAAACTTAATACCAATATTTAATTTAAAACCTGAAACAGAAGTATTTCCAAAACAAACAGAACTTGTCAAAGATAATGAGACAGGGGAGATGAACAAAGGAAACTTTATTAACCTACCCTACTTCAAGAAGACAGAACGAAGAGCTCTAAACTATGATGGTACAGAGTTTACATTTGAACAATTTATAAAAGTTGTAGAAGAAAATTTTATAACAGCAGAAAGAATAAAAGAAATAGATGACAGCTTAGAGAAAAAAGTTTTAGAAGGATCTAATGCAGAGTTTAGCGATGGTCCACCATGTCTAGCAGCATTATCAAAAAATAAATTATCTGATGGTAGAGATAGGTTTCTTTATAACTATATGGTGTTTGCTAAAAAGAAATACCCTGACAATTGGGAAGAGAAAGTAATGAGTGCACCTGTACTATACTTTGAAGATTCAGTTGCTTGGTCTAAACAAAAACTTACACAGAAGATTAGATCATGGAAACAAAACTACAAAGGTTATACATGCAACCAAGATCCAATTGCACAACATTGTATGCGAGGACTTTGTGTTAAAAGAACTTTTGGTATAGCATCTGACTTTCAAGACTCTTATCCATTGTGTGCTAACCTAGAGAAAGTTGATCTTGAACCAGAACCAGAGTATAACTTTGATGTGACTTTACCTGATGGTCAAACTGTACGACCTGTACATTGTAAAACAATAGAGCATTTAACTGACCAAAGAAAAAGAAGAAACTCAATAGCAAAGTATGCAGGTTTTGTACCACCATTACAGAAAGGTGGCGATGATCAAAAAGTATTAGATGCATTATTTAAAACACAAAAAGTTATGCCACCACCCGTAGGCACAACACCAAAAGAAAAACTACACGACAATGTTTATCAAAAGATTATAGGACCCGAAGCTAAGAACGATGCATCATTTAAAACAGGTACAACTTTGATTCAAGAAGGTTATGCATATTTTAAATTTGATGTGTTCTACAAAAGATTAAAAAACAAAGGGTGGAGATACCAAGAAGATAAGACAGGATCAATGATGCTCAAGATATATAAAGATTGTGAAATAGATTTCTTAGATCAAAAAAGATTTCCTACAACACAAAAAGGTAAACACAATAGTCCTACTAAAAATGTTGTAATGATATCAGTTAAAAAATTTGACAAGATAAAAATCTATCACAAAGTAACTGAACACAAAAAGGATATACTATGATCAGAAAGATACTAGGACCACCAGGCACAGGTAAAACTACAAAGCTATTGAAGTATGTACAGACTTTTTTAAAACTAGGTACACCGATAGAAAGAATAGGATACTTTGCTTTTACTAAGAAGGCAGCTACCGAAGCAAAAGAAAGAATGCTTAAGTTGTTTCCACAATATGGTTATAGAGATCTTAGACATTTTCAAACTTTGCACTCACTAGCATTTACAAGTTTAGGTATGAAGAAAGATAATGTTATGCAGTCAGAACATTACGAAGAGATAGGTAAGACAATTGGTGTACAGGTATCTGTATACAAAGGTGGTGAAGAAGAAACAGGATACATAGATTCAGATAGTGAATATTTTAACTTAATAAACATTGCACGAATCAAAGACGTATCTACTAAGGATGAATACGATACTGATTTATACTCTGATGATATGGATTACAATCTAGTAGAAATTATAGAAGCAGAACTTAACAATTATAAAAAGTCTTTTGCTTTGTATGACTTTACAGACATGATTGAAAAATTTATAGGATCAGAATTATGCCCTAAGTTTGATGTAGTATTTATTGATGAAGCACAAGATCTGTCACCGATACAATGGAAAATGTATGATATTATAAAACAAAATACAAAGATAATGATTCTTGCAGGAGACGATGACCAAGCAATATATGGATGGGCAGGAGCAGATGTACAAAGATTCCAGGAAGAACCTGCAAAAGAAAAAATTCTACCACAATCATATAGAGTTCCAATCAGAGTTCAACAAGTAGCAGACTCAATCATATCTCAGATAGACACAAGGATCATGAAACTATGGAACCCTAGAAATGAAGAAGGACATTGTGAAGAAGTGTATGATCTAGATGAAGTTGATCTAACACAAGGCAAGTGGTTAGTTCTTGCAAGGACAAACTATCGTTTAATAAAAATGAAACCCTATCTAATGGAGCGAGGCATATACTTTGAATACAAAGAACGAAAAAGTTTTAGTGCTAAACTATGGAAAGCGATTAGAGATTTTTCAAGGTGGACATCGGGTGCACAACTTACAGCACCTGAAATAAAAGATATATTTGATTACACAGGCCATGAGTTTGTAGGCGAAGAACATTTAAGTTATGACTGTGAATACTTTGATATTGATTCAAACGATACATGGTACGAATTGTTTAACGCAGACCCCGAACAAGTTTTATACATAAGACAAATGTTAAGTAACAAAGAAAAACTTTCTGAAGGAGCAAGAGTAAAACTATCTACAATACATTCAGCTAAAGGTGGAGAAGCTGATAACGTATTATTAATTTTAGATAATACAGAAAAGATACGTGAAGCAATTGAAAAGAGCCCTGAGAAAGCAGATGAAGAACATCGAGTTTGGTATGTGGGAGTTACTAGAACAAAACAAAACTTATACATAATGGCAGCTAAGGAGGATAGATTAGGTTATGACATCGAAGGCATATAAAAAACAAGTTGGAGGATCTCATTATCGAGATATGAAAATTCAACCAAGTCAATTTATAAATGAGAACAAGTTGCCTTTTGCAGAAGGGTCAGCTATAAAGTATATATGCAGACATGCTGCCAAAGGAAAGGAACAAGATATACATAAAGCAATACATTATTTAGAAATGATAATTGAAAGGGATTACAAATGAAGATACCAAAGTTTGAAGCACAAACTGAATGGGTCAAACCTACAGAATTTCCTGACTTAAGAAGAGTTGATGAGATTGCAATTGACTTAGAAACAAAAGATCCAGGCCTTAAGGAACGGGGATCAGGGTCAGTCATAGGTGATGGTGATGTTGTGGGCATCGCTGTAGCTACATCTCATTACAAAGGATACTTTCCTATTGCACACGAGGGCGGTGGAAACATGGACAGACAAAGAGTTATGCTTTGGTTAAAAGATGTACTTGAATCTCAATCTACAAAAATATTTCACAATGCAATCTATGATGTGTGTTGGTTGCGAAGACTAGGACTTAAAATAAATGGTGACATTGTTTGTACAATGATAGCAGCAGCGGTTACCGACGAGAACAGATTTCGTTATGATCTCAATAGTTTAGCGTGGCATTACCTTGGCTACGGTAAAAATGAATCGGCTTTATCAGAGGCTGCAGAGAGTTGGGGTATTGATCCTAAAGCAGAAATGTACAAATTACCTGCAATGCACGTCGGCGGATATGCAGAACGGGACGCAGAAATAACACTTGGTCTTTGGCAAGAAATGAAAAAAGAAATATTACATCAAGACCTAGAAGATATCTTTGATCTTGAAACAGAATTGTTTCCTTGTCTTGTTGATATGAGATTTAAAGGTGTACGTGTAGATACTGAACGTGCACATCAAATGAAAAGTAATTTAATAAAACAAGAACAAGATCTATTAAAAAAAATAGAAGGTGAAACAAATATATATCCACAGATATGGGCAGCTAGAAGTATTGCTCAAGTGTTTGAAAACTTAAAGATACCTTTTGAGAGAACAGAGAAAACAGATGCACCATCATTTACAAAAAACTTTTTACAAGAACACGAGCACCCTGTTGTAAGAATGATTGCACAAGCAAGAGAGGTAAACAAAGCACACACAACATTTATAGATTCTATTCTAAGATACGAACACAAAGGTAGAATCCATGCAGAGATAAACCAATTAAGAAATGCAGGAGGAGGCACAGTTACAGGTAGGTTCTCTTATCAGAACCCAAATCTTCAGCAAATTCCTGCTAGAAACAAGGATCTAGGACCTATGATTAGGTCATTATTTATACCCGAGGAAGGCCATAGATGGGGTGTATTTGACTATTCTCAGCAAGAGCCTAGGTTGGTAGTGCATTATGCTTCTTTATATAAATTACCTTCTGTATACGATGTTATAGATGCCTATCAAAATGACCCTAACGCAGACTTTCACCAAACAGTTGCTGATATGGCAGACATACCTAGATCACAAGCAAAGACAATTAACCTTGGTTTGTTTTATGGAATGGGTAAAGGTAAACTTCAAGCTGAACTTGGAGTATCAAAAGAAAAAGCTGCAGAACTATTTAATACTTATCATGCAAGGGTACCCTTTGTTAAACAGTTGATGAGTAAAGCATCTAACAGAGCTCAAGACAGAGGACAGATAAGAACTTTACTTGGAAGATTATGTAGGTTCCACTTATGGGAACCAAATAGTTTTGGTATGCATAAAGCTATGACACACGAAGATGCACTCAAAGAACATGGACCAGGGATCAAACGAGCTTACACCTACAAAGCTTTAAATAAATTGATACAAGGATCGGCAGCCGACATGACAAAGAAAGCTATGTTAGAGTTATATAAAGAAAAGATAATACCACACATACAAATTCACGATGAATTAGATCTATCAATAGAGAGTGAAGATGAGGCAAAAAAAGTTATTGAGATTATGGAACATGCTGTTACACTAGAAGTTCCTAATAAAGTTGATTATGAACATGGAAACAATTGGGGGGAAATAAATGATTAAACAATACTATGATAAATTTATGGTATGGCAGTTACACAATAGAAGAGAAATTGTGTTTGCTGTAGCAGGTTTTATTGTTGGCGCATTAATATTTTAATGACCTATGGCGTATTTAAATGTAAATATACCGCCAACATATGCACAAATAAAAAGAGAATACCTTTATGATCTTAAAAAACATCATGGAGAAGTTGAGGACTGTATTATATTTGGTCTATCAGCCCTTACTGGTCGTGCTATACTATGGCATGCTATTATGGAAAACGGTGCAATATTTTATCGCTTACCAATTAGCGCGTTTATTCAAAAGGGATTTGACCCACGCGGAGTGCCCGGAAGAAGACTTGATGAATTACAGCTCTGGAATTGTTTTTCTTATTATCCTTCTGTCAATCGTTGGGATATATTAGACGGACAAGCAGGTAAATACATAGGTAAAGATAAGAAATGGCACGCAGGTAAATATTTATTTACAGTTGACTTTGCACATCCAGAGAGTAATATACTAGACACTGACCATTCAGAGATACCGCACGAACACAAGTGCGCACACATCATTGCCTTAGACGATGGCAATTTTGCAGCACAACCAAACAATAGATGTATATGGGATATACCTTCTTTCACTGTGAAAGATAACATTCCTGATTGGAAAGTGCAGACTAACGAATGGAATGTAGAAGATAGCAGAGCTTGGCGTACAGAAGATACAGACAGGTTCTTTTATGAAATTGAGGAGAAAAAAAATGATTAGAGCATTTATTAGAAAATGGATTGTAAGACCATTAAGAAATCTAAAAAGAAAAATTTGGAAATGATAAATGAATTTAGCAGATTTATTAAAAAAGAATTTTGTATTAGTACCCGTAGTAGCTTCAGTGCTAGTTGGTACATTTACTGGCGTTCGTTATATTGTTAATCTTACAGATACTATTAACACCAATCAGCAAGAAATCGTAGATCTTAAACGAGATTTAAAAGTTGCAGAAGATAAAATTGTAGATCAAAACACAAGACTAACTTCTGCAGAATCTACGTGGCAGATGGCAGAAAATTTATACAGACAACTAGCAGATCAAGTTAGAGAACATGACTATGATATTAAGGATTTAAACAGGTAATGTATGGAGGTTCTCAGGATGAATTATTACTTTACAGGATTAATTATTCTAGCTCTTACAATACTAGCTTTTCTTGTAGAACCCGCATATCCTAGAAACGAATATCTTAACGAGTATGGTGTGAGATGTGGTGAAATGGAATTTAGAGTTGAAGATAGAAACAATGAACAAGATTATCATACGTATAACTCAAATGATTATGATAATGACTCACAAAATTTTAGTATAACTTATAGAAAATATTTAGGTACAGACTGTAAGACTTCAAAAGAAAACGTAGCAATTAAACAACAGTTAGAGTTAATGAAGATGTGTGGTAGGGTCAACAGCAATCCTAGTCTTGCACATAATGAAAACTTTGCTTTACTTGTATCGAAATGTAGAGGTGTTACCCCTGCAAGAGATAACACTAGACCATCTGATTCAAAAAGCCTTTGGGATGATATGAAAGATGACTACAAAAAAGAGAACCCTGACGTTAAATTAATGGGAGATAAGTTCATAAATCAAGGTAAAAGCAAATTGAAAATGCCTCCAAAAGATTATATATTACCTTTACCAAAACCAAAAGATGAATAAACCATTGAAGATATCAGAACAAGCAGCTGTGCAGATGCCAATGAAAACGGTAGCCTCTTTGATTATGATGGTTGCAATTGGCACTTGGGCATACTTTGGTCTTCATGAAACACTCAATCAGCATTCAACAAAAATAGAATTGATGCAAAAAGATTTAGAAGCTAACTCAGAATTTAGAATTAAATATCCAAGAGGTGAGTTAGGTCAATCAAGTGGAGAGGCAGAGCTCTTCATGTTAGTGGAACATATCGCAGGATTATTAGAGGACATAGATTCAGAGGTAAAAAGCATGAGAAACAATGCAGTTAATATAGAATTTTTACAAGAAAGAACAAAGAAACTTACAGAAGATGTAGAAAAATTAATTAGAAATGGGAATGGTCACTAATGATTGAGTTAGTTTTTGCACTTTTATTAATACAAGATCATAAAATTATAGAGCATCGCTATCACGAATCATTATCTAGTTGTATGAAAGCTAGACGTTATGCTATGAAAGACCGTAGCCCTACAGATAGAGTTGTATTTAAATGTCTGCAATCTAAGGCAAACATAGAAGTATATATGGGAGAGAAAAAAATTCTTTCACTAATACTAGAATAATGGAGAAGGTATTTAGGAACCTATCTTATTTAAATAGGTTTGCAAAAATGTTGAGAGATGCTAGGTTCAGACAACATAGAATAAATAGTAAAAAGAAATATAGTAGAAAAGGAAACAAAAAATATGCAGCTGAGTAAACACTTCACCCTAAAAGAGATGACCAAGTCAATGACTGCTCAACGTAAAGGCATAGACAATACACCTGGATCAGGTGAGATCAAAAGTTTAGGTGATCTTTGTTATGAAGTCCTTGAACCACTACGTGCACACTTCGACAAACCAGTTACGATCACTTCGGGCTATCGTTCAGAAGCGCTGTGCGAAGCTATCGGGTCCAAAAAAACCAGCCAGCATGCCAAAGGCCAGGCGGTCGACCTAGAGATATTTGGCGTGCCCAACATTAAGACAGCTTACTGGCTACAAAATAACGTGGATTTTGACCAGCTGATCATGGAATACTACGATCCCGAAGATCCTGCAGGGGGATGGGTTCACATATCTTATCACGAATCAGATTCAAATAGAAAACAAGTGCTAACCTTTGACGGAAAAAAATACACTGAAGGTCTTCCAGATATGGAATGGAAAGGTGGTAAGGTTGTAGGATGAGATGGATGACAGAAATAGTAAATGGTGTTTGTCCTGATTGCAATAAAGAAAGTGTATTAATTTCAGTTGCAGAATTTTTTAAATGTACAAGATGTGGTATGGAACTTGAACAAAAAGTTAATGGTAAAATAAGTTATATTCCTGCAATAGAAAGAGGCGAAAACATTACAATGATTCTAAGAAACGATGGTGAAGAGAGCTAAATTTGGTGTAAATACCTATGTAAAGAAGACCAAACCAAAGATTGGTAGACATAAAAAAAATATGAGTAAGTCTGAAAAACGTAGTTATAAAGCATACAACCGACAAGGTCGTTGACATCCATATAATATTTTCCTATACTTTAGGAATGAAAGATAAAATAATAAAAATAAATCCGAAAGGCATAAGTAATAAACAATATTCTATATTTCTTTTGGAATTAAATATAATGAAGAAAGCCTGGAAACCTTACGGCGTAGATGTCAATATATCTGCACCAAGGTTTAACAAGATAGTAACTTGGGGCACAAAAAAATATGGAACTGATCATTCTAAATGATGGTCTGTATCAGCTAATACCTGTCACTAAACAAATGATGGAAGGTATTGTGATAACAGCTAAGGTAGATTGTTTTGATCTTTGCGACATATTAAGATTACATTTAACAACCTATCATGATGCACCTTTTAATCGTCATGTAATGAATGATGGCAGTGGTGATTTCTTTGGGTGTATCTGTCGTTAGATTGTACTTATTTCTTCACAAGTAAAACGAATATAAATTTTATGTTTGTTAACTTCTTCTCGACCAATTGCTTCTATTTTTTTTTGAGATTCTTCATAACCTTTTTGAAAACAACTATAAAAATCTTCTTGATACTCAGGCCATTGGAATGGAGGCATACAAGTTGATTCAGTGTAGCTGCACATCAATAATGTTAATAAAATTTTCATTGACTAATATCCTATATTATGAGATAAAATCTGTAATTATAATATGAAAGAAGGATATAACAAATGACAGATACAAGCAAATATAAAAACATCACAGTCACGCATAAGACGTATGATGATTTAGATATTTTACGAGACAAAGTTTTAGATCCGAATTTAAAGTTAAGCAGAAGTCAAGCTGTAACTTATTTGGTTAACGAAAAGAAAACTAAACTTAATGGTAAAGCACATGGAAAAAACAAAACATAAAGTTATTTGCCCTGAGTGTAATGGCAACGGGTTTATTCGAGTTCCGTATGAACAAGCTCGAGAAGAAATAACAGCTAGGTGTGATACATGTGAATGTGAGGGAGAGATTACATTGACAGAGGAGGACTTCATTGACCAAATCGACAAACCAAACTGATTCTAAAGACGATACAATTTTGTATCTTAGAAGACAGGTTGAGTTTTTAAAAAAGAAGTGCCGGGAATCAGGAACCAAGAAACGAGAAATGGAGGACGAAATAAATAGGTTGTGGGAAGAAAACCAAAATCTAAAAATTGTAAAATTTGGATCTGATAGAGATTGAGTGTAGATAAATATTTAGCAGGACTCTTTGACGGCGAAGGCTGTGTAACTTATTCTAATCCTTTGAAATTAAGGAAAGGAAAAAAGAAAGCATATCGTACTTGGAATATAAGAATGGAAATAGCTATGACTTGTAAAAAAACAATACAATTTGCATTCGATAACTTTGGTTGTGGACATATGAATTTTAGACCTAGAGCTACACACCAAAGATTAGATCAATGGCGATGGCGTTGTTCTCATAGAGATGCTTTACAATGTGCTAAAAGAATAGTACCATACAGCGTAACTAAAAAAGAAAAACTAGAAAGTATAGTTAAACATTATGAAATTAAAGATTCTTGATCTATTCTCTGGACTAGGTGGTTTCTCACTTGGTTTAGAACGTACAGGAAGCTTTGAAACTATTGCTTTTTGTGACAACGATAAATACAGCAAATTAGTGCTGCAAAAACACTGGAAAGGAGTTAAGATATATAACGATGTCAAAGAAATCACAAAAGAAAAATTCATTGCAGACGGAATTCAATTTCCCGATATCATCACAGGAGGTTTCCCGTGCCAACCGTTCTCGGTCGCAGGCAAACAAGCAGGAACCGATGACGACAGACACCTCTGGCCTGTTATGTTTCGAATCATCCAAGAGTTTACCCCGAGGTGGGTTATTGGAGAAAATGTCAAAGGTCTTACTAACATCCAAGACGGCGTGGTCTTCGAGACTGTGTGCTCTGACTTGGAAGGAGAAGGTTACGAAGTCAGGGCGTTCAATATTCCAGCTGCAGGTGTCGGTGCGCCCCACAGAAGAGAAAGAATCTGGATTGTGGCTCACGCCAAACGCTACAATAAGACCGACGAGATCGGAGGAGGCGATGAAACATCGAGAGGAATACAGGAAGAGCATAGGCAGGACAACAGTTCCGCCAGGCTCACTAGCAGAACAAGTTCAATACGGCAAACCAACAACGGACATGAAGATATGGAGGACTCCAACAACAATGGACACGAAGGAAGACTCACTGAAACACGCAACCAAGTTAGTTCAAGGCAAGAATCTGAGATCAACAGGAGCAAGAATACAGATAACTCTAGCAGACGAAGTGATGGTAGAGGAGATAATGAACAATCCCGAGTTAATGGAGAAGTACAAAGACTACGAGATGATGACAAGAAAGAATCTACCCGAGCAACAAAAGTTCGTGGACTACATGAGAGAACAGACATCAGTCAAGGAGTTGCACGAGAAAACAGGAATCAAGAAGACGACAGTCGAGCATTGGTTCAGGAGGGACAAAGCAGGATTCAGTCATCCATCGATCGAGGATTGGAATTTAATCAAACCGCATCTGAAGACAATCAAATACGACAACGTGATGACGGCACTTCACTCAATAGAATGGAAACAAGAAGAGATGAAGATGTGGAGGACTCCCGACGCACATTGCAACAGGGGACCGAGCTCGGAGAAACGAATGAAGATGAAGTTGGAGAAGGGTATGCCAATCAGCATCAACGATCAGGTAGCTCATCCGAATCTAATGTGGCCAACGCCATCTCGAGGAATGTGGAAGCAGGACGTGAACGACAACGGGGAATACGCAAAGAGAGTCAAGGACAAGGGACATCAAGTGATGTTACCAGCAGCGGTGAAACTGTGGCCAACACCTACGCAAGACTCAGCAACGGAACGTACAAAGAAGTACAGTCAAGGGGGCAAACCTCTGACACTAGCAGTGAAGGAAACACAGATGTGGCCGACACCGAGAGCAGCATTGGGTATGACGATGAAGCTGTCACAAGGGATGGCGGATCTTCGGCACAAAAAGTATTTGGAAACGGAAGTAGCGTACCAGGAGAAAGCACCTGGTGGCACACTGAACCCGACGTGGGTCGAGTGGCTCATGGGATACCCGGCAGAGTATACAGACTTAAAGGATTGGGAAATTCTATCATCCCGAAAATCGCGGAAGAAATCGGCAAAGCCATCATCAAAGCAGAAAAAGAATGAAACCGAATCTTAGAATTTTATCACTTGGCGCAGGAGTACAGAGCTCAACGCTAGCATTAAAAATAAAACACGGCGAGATACCGATGGTTGATGCAGCTATCTTTGCAGATGTCAAAGGAGAACCTAAGAACGTTTACACATGGTTAGACTGGTTAGAGAAACAGTTAAATTATCCTGTATTTAGAGTGACTTACAGAGATTTGAAGCAAGATATTCTCGATGCTGCAGTTGGAAAACACAAAGCATTTACCGCACCGTTCTATACTAAAAATACAGAGACCGGGAAAAAGGGATTGCTTCGTCGCCAGTGCACGGCAGACTACAAAATTAAACCTGTTGTTAAAAAAGTTAGAGAGATGCTAGGATTAAAATGGGGTGAGAAAAGAAAGAAAGGTACATCTGTTGAAATGATTATGGGTATATCTATCGATGAAGTTTTTAGAGTTAAGACCAATCAAATAAAATATATTACAAATGTTTATCCATTGATTGATGAAAAGTTATCAAGGACAGATTGTAAGAAGTGGATGAAAGAAAAAGGTTATCCAACACCACCTAGATCTGCGTGTACTTTTTGTCCTTATCATTCAACGGAGGAATGGTTGAAGATAAAACAAAACAAAGAAGAATGGGCTGAGGTTGTTGCAATGGACAAAGCGATTAGGAACACAGAAAAATTTAAAGATGGTGCAAAGGCTACAAAAGTAAATGATGAATTATATTTACATCGAAGCTGTGTACCCATTGATCAAGTAGACTTTGGTAAAGAGGATCCGCAAATGGACTTATTTAATAATGAATGTGAGGGTATGTGCGGGAACTAATCGAAAGTATCATTGACGTTGGATCAGGATTAATTATAGCTACATTACTACAGCTATATGTCTTTCCGTTTTTTGGAATGTATCCGACAGTTTGGGAAAGTTTTAACATTGCGATTATATTTATGTGTGTATCGATGTTTAGATCTTGGTTATGGAGATTATTTTTTAGGAGGTTCAGATGAGAATGTTAATAATATTAATTT
>WLWF01001819.1_pt1 | contig 16481 bp, 16 predicted proteins | sample 6718331 | NCBI WGS metagenome assembly WLWF01 (sample SAMN12718692, study PRJNA515312) | sponge metagenome | isolation source: marine sponge | host: Mycale hentscheli | place: New Zealand: South Island, Marlborough, Capsize Point | collected 2003-05-01
AGTAGTAGTTATATGTATGAGCTTTTTTCGGCGACCTTTTTTCCCACCCACATACCCCCTAAACTAGCCCAAAGAAGCCCAAAACACCCAGCCCACAACGCCACACGATGTAATTGAATTTTAGGTCTCAAAAAATAAAATCAAAAATCAAAAATCAAAAAAATATTTGCCCACCAAAATTATAAAATTTAATTCGTTAAAAATAGTTTAATTTAAATTAATTTAAAAGAATAATGTTATAGTAATATATATAAAAAAATAAAATGTCTAGAACCGTTAAATTTGATAAGAAATTTCCAGCCCACACATCGAACCCCGATTTTAATTTAATCAAAGAGGCATTCACAAAATCTGATATGACCACAGCAACAGCCAACAAGCTATTAAATATGGTTAAGTATACAAAAGCAGGAACAGTAAAAAAATCCAGCATTCAAAACAAATATAAATTAAATAGATTAGTTGGTAATTACCTAAGACCAATAAAAAAAGGTCAATCGGTTGATACTATGAACCAACTACTAAACGAAACCATCGCGAATAAACGCCAAAACCTATTAGACATCAACCAAGTCAAACTATTAATGAATAATTTAAGCCCAACAAAAAATTACTTCCTAACAGTATCAACCGATAACGACAAAAAATTTTATGCAATGACCAGTAGCGCGGGGTTTTCAAAACTGCTGAATAAAGAATTTATTGTAAAGGGGGAACAATCAAAAGCATCTGACGAGTGGACTATATCAAATTTTAATAAAATAACAAGCTATGAAATAGTTGAAGCACAAAACCCATTTGATGATGCCGATAGTGACGATATAATTTATAAAAAACGAAGAAATGCCGGTAAGTTTAAATTTACTAACACACATCCAGGGGTAGATTTATCAGATTATCAAATATATAGAGAAGGAGAAGCACCAGATAATAAAAATTGTTTAATTCATTCTTTAGAAAAAGCAGGCGTTGATAAAGAACTTATCAATAATTTAATTATTAGATTTTCCGATATAACAGCAACAACCGCAAGCGATATATGTTTAAAATCATTTGAATATATTAAACAGAGAGATTACCCAATAGTGGCTCAAATAATTAAAAGAAAAATTAGAATATCAGCCTACGAGGTTAAGAACATCAAACAAAAAAGAATTTTAGAATATGGCGACGATACTGAAAACGAACCAATTGAATTAGCCACATATAATAATCATATGTTCTTAAATAACACCACCAAATATAAAAAATACGCCATTATTCATTATGAAGAATTTAAAACTAAGGATGACTGGTTTGTATATTCTTCAAAGAAAGATAAAAGCAGGGGCGAGCTTCTAACATCTTTAGAAGTTGTGAAATTATTAGATATTAATAAGTATTTTAAACCGCTTGAACATAATATTGATCTAACAGACAATATAACAGTTTTCACATCTAGCGACTTATTAAATAATCTAGAAGAAGACCAAAAAGAGTTCCAATACAAAGAACCCAAAAATTATGAATCTCAATATTTTTTTGGTGATTTAGAAAATATCAATAATACTGATTCGTTATCTATACCATTTTTAGCTGGCATTATTGGTGAATTCGAAGAAAAACCATATATCGCCACTGGTAAGTATTGCATATTAGATATGCTTGATTATGTTGTAAAACGATCAAAACCAAAAACAAACAATATTTTATATTTCCACAATATGAAATATGATTTTAGCTTAATGAAAACCGCAATCACAATAACCAATATGTGCGAAAAAGACGGCGCCATATATTCAGTAGATCTAATTTATAAAAATATAAAAATCACATTAAAAGATTCTTATAAAGTATTCGCCGGTCGCCTTTCTGATTTTTCGGAAGCTTTCAAACTACCAGACGACCTAAAGAAGAAAGAAGCAATTAATTATGATTACTACAACGAAAAAACAATACTAGATGAAACAGCATCTATTAAAGTATATTCACACGGTATAAAAGAATCAGACAAAGATTTATTTTTAGAAAATGTAAAACCATTTATGATTGACGAACTAAGATTTAAGCATATGGATTATTACCGCTATTACCTTAAATACGATGTACTTGTATTACAAGCAGGTATGAAAGCATTTAACACAGTTATTAAAAATACATTCGGAAAACCAATATATAATTTTTTAACTATTAGCTCTTTCGCCGATGATTATTTTAAATCTCGCAACGTATATGACGGCATCTATGAAACAAAATCAGGACTTAAAAAGTTTCTATCGAAAGCCGTATATGGTGGTCGGGTTAACGTGTGCGAGCAATATAAAAAACAAGTTATTCATAAACGAATAAATGACTTTGACGGGGTTTCATTATACCCTTCAGCAATTGATAGATTATGCACAGAATACGGCTTACCAATAGGAAAAGCAAAAAGATATAATGGAGATATTAACAAAGACTATTATGTCGTTGATATCGAGATAACAAAAATTAATAAAAAACAACAAAACCCATTTATAGCTCATAAAACTGATTCATCTATTAAATATATTAATGAAATACCAGAAAACGGCTTAATTGTATGTGTAGATAGATTTACACTTGAAGATTATATTAAATTTCACGATATTGAATATAAAATTTTAGATGGTGTTTATTATGACGAAGGCTTTAATACATCCTTCAAATGCATTAAAGACGTATTTAATGAACGCCTAAAACAAAAAGCCCTTAAAACCGCCGACGGTGATATATTACAAAATATATATAAGCTTATTATGAATGCTGCATATGGCAAGACATTATTAAAATCAAGCTGTGAAAAAGACTTTATTGTAAATGCTAGAGATTATAATAAATATGTTTATAACAATTTCAACACTATTAAATACTGTAAAAAATTATCTAAACATCAATATCTTGTAACCCAATATGAGCCCGACGCATCGTATAACCGAGCACAATGTGGCATAGCTATTTTATCTATGTCTAAACGCATTATGAACGAAGTAATGGATACAGCATCATCTAACAATATTAATATATATTATCAAGATACGGATTCTATGCATATTGACGATGATAAAATAAATAAACTAGCAGAATTATATGATGCAAAATATAATAAATGCTTAGTAGGTAAGAACCTCGGACAATTTCATAGTGATTTTAAACACCAGAACGGAAAGGCAAAAGATGTGGTAGCTGTAAAATCGGTATTTCTTGGTAAAAAAGCATATATCGATTATCTAGAAGGCACATTACCAGATGGTACAAAAGAATACTGCACACACGCACGGCTAAAAGGTATTAATGAAATATCATTAATAAATGTAGCAAAAACATATGAAAACGACAATATGATTGATAATATTTTTAATGTATATGAAGACCTAGCAAATGACAGCACAATTGAATTTATATTAAACCCAGATAATAAACCAAGTTTTAAATTTACATCAGAGGGAGTTTCAAAAATTGAAACTAACACCTTTAAACGCAACGTATCATTTATAAGCGGTGAAATAAATGATGACTCAGATATTTAAAAAAATATCTACTTATTTTAATTTAGTTAAAAAAGCAATGACCCGCTTTGCTTGGACGAATAACCCTTTTTAAACTGAATCTTATTTCTCATCTAACTTATCAATAACAGTAGCCAATGAATGCTTTGTTATTGGGTTAATACTTTTTTCATCATATTTTTTAATTCTTCCAATACGTTTAGCAATTAATGACTCACTTATTGGGTCTGCTTTTATATGGTGGTTTAATATTTTATCATTCAATTCTTTTTTATCATCTTTAGTTAAGTTTTTACTTAACTCATTATGAAATGCTGGCGTATATCCTGGATTATAAACGTGCGCCTTTTTTGTGTTATCTCTAATTGATTTACTATTAACCAATGCCGATGTAACAATAGACCCACCGAGACTATGACCACTAAGATACTTATCAACATCTGGGTTATCCTTATAGATTTTTTTAATTTGTTTTTGTCTTGATTTGAATTGTTTATCGTGTCCCGAAAATCCAAGACCTAATTTTACATCACTTAATAAATCCGATGTGCTTTTTATATCTGTTCCTTTCACTGATACGGCAATATGACCATCTTTTTTATTTTTAAATGACGCAACGCCACGTTTTAATTTTCCTAATTCATAATCTGTTCCTTCTAACCGTTTATTAATTTTTTGTTCTGCTTTCTTACCAGTTCCGTGTTTGTTAGTAATGTAATGAATAGAATTTAAGCGTGCTAAATTATCTGCTGATGCCATTATATAATATTAAATTAGATAAAAAAAATATCTATTATAATATTATAATATACCCTGCATTTGGAAACATACAAAACACACTTAAACATAATAGTATTATATATTATTAAGATAAAATGGAATACTTAATACCAACCGGACAAATTTATAAAATATGTTCTAACCACCCAGAAATTACCGATATATATGTTGGTTCAACCGAACAAAAATTAGGGGCTAGAATGGCTAGTCATAGATATAAATATAAGCGATATCTAAAAAATTTATCGACTAATACATCTATTTTTGAATCTTTTACAAAACACGGCGTCGATAAATTCCATATTGAGTTAATTGAAAATTTCCCCTGTAATACTAAGACTGAATTAAAATCAAGAGAAAATCATTTTATTAGAGAACTACAATGTGTTAATAAATACCGAGCATACACTCCTCCAGAAGTTAAGAAAAAAGAAGGGGTAGAACGTGCCAAACAATATAGACTCCTTAATAAAGAATCAATACGTGAGAAGAAAAAACAAGAATATCAAGACAATAAGGAGAAACATAAAGAGAAATCTAAAAAATATAGGACAGAGCACGACGAAGAAGCAAAAAAAAAAGTAAGTTGTAGTTGTGGTTGTATTGTAGCAAAACGACAATTAACTGAACATTACAAAACTAAAAAGCATTTAAATTTTCAAAATTAATATCTATTATAATATTATAATATATACTAATCTATGTTTACTAATCCAGTAGCCGGCTTCATACCAAATAGTGAATTTGTATATTCAACAACAACAGTTAACGCCGACGATGTCATTTGTACCAATTTAACAGCAACTAATGCAAATATAACAAATTTAATAACTACAACATTTTCACCAATCAATATTAACGGCACAAATTTATCAGTTGTAACAGCATCAATAGGGACAGCAAATATTGATACAGCAATAATAGATGTATCATATACCGCCGTTTCAAATAATGAAAATCTTATAAGTAATAACGCTTATTTAGACAACATATCAACAGATGAAATTAAATTAAATGATAAAGACGGAATAAATGAAGATGACGCATTAATTTATAGAGAAGGAAATGAATTAAATTTTATAGGTAAAGTAGACCCGACAGGTATAGGTGTAGATATTTTATTTTATCCAAATCAAAAACTAGGGACACCACCATTTAAAATTTTAAGGGATCAAGTGCTATGTGAGGCAGTAAATATGAAAGTAACAAATGTACTAACTACTAAATTTACAAATGTCGAACTTTTAGGTTTTATAGATGATACTATAGCAAACCGCAAATCATACATCCAACTAGTAAATGGCGAATTTAAATTCATAGGAGGTACTGGAGTTAATACAGATTTTTTATTTTACAATAAATTAACAGACGGTCCAATACTAATAATTAATAGTACAGGTATCGACATAAACGGAGAAGTTGACGCCGCAACAATCAAGGGAAATATTAGCCAAAATCTTATAGCTGGCGATGGCATAACTTTAAGCACCACATCAGGAATTACAAAAATCGAAGCAATACCATTACCTGATCCACTATCCGTTAATCAATTAAATTGTGATATAATAGATAGTAGACTTTATCTATTTTCTGATTCTTCAAACTATGACGATAAATCAAGAATATACAGACAAGGCAATATTTTAAAAATAGCAGGCGGAGAAGTAGCAGGAGATGAAAACGCATCTATATTTTTTTATACTGGACCGCCAACAGGAACACCACAATTAAAAATAGACAAGAATAATAATAAGGTAACTATACCGGATTTTGTAGCTAATGATATTTATTCATTAAGAGGAACAATTGATACATTTAATTCTAATAGTGTAACATCCGCTTTTGTAGGTTCTGATGAAATAGAAACCAAAAAATTTACTATAAATGATGAAACAACATCAAACGCTTCATATTTTGAAAGAGTTGATGATAAATTTAGATTTGTCGGTTCTGACGGAGTAACACCGGTAGATTGGGAATTTTATAAAACGGATGGTATTAACCCACTAATGAAAATACAAGCAGGAAACGATCGGGTAATTATAGACGGTACGCTCCAAGCTAATATTGCCGCATCTATAAAAGCAGGTACAGGTATCAGTTTTACCACAAACCCATTAACTGGAGTTACAGAAATTACTAACACCGCATCAGTTGAAGATCCACTTACAATTAATACATTAAACTCTACAACTATTAATAATACTAGTACAATAACAACAGATAAAATTTCTACAAAATACATTGATATAATTGATATTAATAATAGTAATATATCAACATTTTCAAAAACAAATAATATATTAAATCTTTTTGGAACAAGTACATCTACACCAATTAATATTAATTTTTTTACTAAATTATATACATCAAATATGCCAATTTTACAACTTTTAGGAACTGATAATAAAGCAGTTATTAATGGATTACTTGAAGCTGATACAATTACTGCTGATATTAGTAATAATTTAGTAGCAGGCGACGGCATCCAATTAGATACTACCGCAGGAATTACAACTATTACAAATACCGGTTTAGTTGTATCACCATTAACAATTGATACTATTAACTCTACAACTATAAATAATAGCGGTTTAATTACAACGGATGATATGACAGTAAACGGCACATTGTTTGCCCCATATATTGAAGGATTTACACAATCAACAGAATATGGGTTTAAGGCATTCTCTAATTCTGATAATAGCAATATTACCGTAGGCGGAAAAATTGCCTTTAACACCGTAACAACAACGCCAACCGCTAATGTGTTTGGGTATTGTGTGCCTAATATAACTGATTATAGCACAGCACAGGCGAGATATACAATACCAGCAGGGGCGGGCGGGTTGTGGGCTATTGGTTGTAAAGTAAAAGTAAATTCAGCTCCAACAGTTTCGGTAAGACTTGCTATTTATAAAAACGGAGTCAATTACAACAACGGCGGAGCTTACGCTGCGAATAGTGAAGGTATTTTTATGACTGACGATTGTGTTGCGGGTGATTATTATGAAATATTTGTTATTTCTGGAACTATGGTTATTGATTTACGACCAGGCGGTTCATACTGGTATGGGTTCAAATTACAACCAGCAAATAATCTTATCACAACCACTACAGATTTAAACGTTAAAAATTTAACAACTACAAATAATATTAATGGTGCAACAATTACGGGCGATGTTTTAGTAGGACTAGCGGGTATTAATTCAATTACTGATATTTCAGCAAATGGTGTTGTATATGGTAATACGGGTAATTTTTCATCTAGTGTAATAACATCAGATTTAACGGTTAACACATCAATAACTGGCGCGACTAACATTAATATTACCGGTAATATAACCGCCGGAATCATTCAAGGTAATACTTTAACGGGCAATATTTCTGGAAATTTACAATCAAGTACCGGAATAGATCTATCAACAGCGGCAGGTTTAACAACCATAACAAATACCGCACCATATCAGCTACCAGCATCTCGTGTATACGCACGAATTACGCAGAATACCGAATCACCAGTGGATTCATCGCTGGTTTATTACACTACATTTAATACTCTAACACTAAATTCTCCACACGTTAGTTTTACTCCTCCAAATATAAGCACAGGTGGAGCAAACACAGGATTTATTATAAATACACAAGGCACTTATAAAATTACTTTTACTCAATGTGTTCATAGCATTTCATATACAAATCGTGTTTCTTGGTGGACACGACTTCTGGTTAATGGAACGCCTCAATATTGCGCTACCTTTATATATACCCGAAGTGATAACTCCCAATACGCACAATACGGGAGCGGTTCAACTTCACAAATTTTAGTATTAGAAGTTGGGGATTATCTACAACTTCGAACTAATGTCGCTAAAAATACTCCGGCATTTAATAACAATTGGACAGGACTTGAAGGATATTCTGGTTCAAGTTTTATTATTGAGTTATTAAGTTAAAAAAAATATCTAACAATATAATATATAATGACAACTTCACAGTATGTGTATATTAATAGAAATGTTAATAATGAATCAAACGGTGTTTATAAGATATCATTAGGTGAGGAAATAAACAGAATACCCAATAAAACAATTGAAATTATATCTTCATCTGTTGAATCCGTATCAGAATATCCATTTATTACAATTAGGGCAGATTTACAACCAACTAATTATTTTTCAGATGATGGATATGGCCCGTGCTTAGGAATTTTACAAAATAATAATAAAGCAGGCGCTCATTGGAATTATACAGAATCAGGATATGAACAACCACGTTATGTTATCAATAATATTAATAGTTTTAATATCTCGTATTATGCGGGCGCTTCACAAGTAGATCCAGATGACCCGACGATAATACCAGTAGAAGCCATTAATTTTTCCATCATATTTAAAATAACATACCCAGAACAAGGAGCTATTAACAAACAATACACTAACGAAATACAAAGCCCTGGATTAAGACCTTACCTATAAAAAAAATATCTGACAATATTATATGTCAGATTGGAGCCAAGATTATGAAAATGTGTTAGAAGAAATCCGACAAAATAGCGTAAATCAATCAATTATTCATAAAAAGAAATATTTCTTTTATAAACAATTACATTTTAGAATACGCATTCCAACAATTATATTATCATCAATTGGATCGGTAGCATCAGTGGGTCTTGTAAGTTATCTAGATCAAACACACGTAAGTGCCATAACCTGTTTAATCTCATTATTGGTATCAATGATAAATTCAATTGAACTGTTTTTAAAAATAAACGAGACAACAGAACTTGAATTAGAAACAAGTAAACATTTTTATAATTTAGCTTGTGATATTCATAAAATATTATCGTTAGATCATTATAATCGGAATAATTCACCAAAAGAAACATTAGACGCTATGTATAGACGTTATGTGGATCTAATGGAAAAATCTAATTTAATGATATCAAATTATAAGGATGTTTTAATAACACTACCTAAGAAAAATAATTTTTTTAATAAAAAGACTATTGACACGTCATCATCAAGTTCATCATTATCATCAAGTTCAACTCCCCCAAACCCATTAGTTCAAGAAGAACAAGATTCTGAAATTTAACCATATTATTTATTAAAAATAATATTGTTAAATTAAATTTAAACTCTAATCTGCCAAGTGCCAAGACCTCGCATATTAAGATTGAGTAGTACAGTGTAGACAGCGAAGAAATCTAACTGGCAGGCGACAGCATCGGTGTAATTTCCGACGTACTGCACGGTAGAACCAATAGTAGAAATACCGCTATAGATATGAGACGATTTACCATCGGATAAGCCACTTTCAAACTCAGCGCTTGCAACAAATGTACCAATATTAGATGCCGTGGCGGTTCCTTCATCGCTGGCGTCAGGCGCTCCGCCTACGGCTCCCGCGGTAGTCCCGTCGGCGGACGCTGCAGGTAATAGATAAGAATTAATTTTTACAACACTTGGTGCTGATCCGGTTAAATCAGACGATCCAGCTGAACTACGTGGCACTTTAGCTAGTCCGATATTAATTGGACATCCACGCCCAAAGTCATTTAATCGGTGGTCACTGATTAACGTTTCTGCCCAAACCTCCGCCCCTTGTCTGTCTTCAGAGATCATAATAGGACGATCGGGGTATTGTTGAGAATTGATTAAAAAGTTGTATTGATCTAAACCGTTAGAAATGCGGGAATTTGAAAACACCGTAGCAGTACCAGTTGCAGCATCAGTTTTACGATGACATACGATAATTCGTTCTAATGAAGACATAGAAAAGCCTAAATTGGCGGTTACTGTATTTTGAGCGGCTCCTTGAGACGCTGTGGCATTCATAAAGTTCAATGCTAGAATATTGTAATCACCGTTTGTCATAGCGTCGACCTTAGCTTGTGAACCTGGCGATAACTCGGTAATCATACATACATATTCCACATCAGATACTGTATAAACAGCACCCGCTCCAACTAATGCAGCGGCGGCAGATTCCAATTGAAATCTTAATTGAAGATTAGATAACGAAAATAACGGTATTAAACGATGCGGTGTGGTGTTCGATAAACAATTTAATATAATCGGTAGACAATAAGTTCTAGTATCGTTGACTGCGTACCCTTCGCCTCGTAGAGCATCACCATAACACCCGATTAACTGTTTACCGCTGGATGCTTTCCATTCGTGGGTGGATTGCATATCCATCATAGCACAAGTCAATACATTATAATTTTGAATATCTGAAAGTGTCGTACCTGCTGTTTGAATGCTTAAACGTTTAATAAAATTATATGCTCCGTTTCTGTCTAGAATAGAATCGGCGCCTGAGTATGTTACTTTAAATTTGAGGTAAGCCTGGTTCATATTCGCGTAAGATCCGGCTTGGTTAGATGGTAAATCTATATTAATTGTTTGACCTGGTGCAAAATTAGTGCCATTACTAGATGGAATCTTTACACGATACGATCGGCTCGCAGTGGCGCGTTTCTTCACTTGAGCATAGGCTAGAGATTCACTAAAAACTTCGTTATCTGTATTCATTGTTATATATATTGTTATTAGATATTTTTTTTATTAAAAATCTAATAAAATTAAAAATTGATTTATTTTCGGCTTACTTTTTCAATTGTATTAAATATTTTTGGTGCCGCCATTGCCGCGAGCTCCATTGGAATTGCAACTTCGGGTGCGAATGCTAGAGCGGCTAGAGGTGCTGCTTTTTGTAGGTATGGTGCGGCTTTTTGTCCAAACTTAGCACTTGAATGAACTGCTTTTTGTCCCATTGATGCGTACTTTGATAATGCTTTTTGTCCTAGTTTCATATCTATATATTAAATGATTAGATATTTTTTATTCAAATTCATCTTCTGGGTCTTGTTCGACTTCTTCATCTGGTAATGTTGTCATATGATGTATTAATGTTCCCGATAGGTAATCACCCTTTTCTTGTGGTTCGTAGATATAACTTATTTTTAAAAGCAGTTGAAATTCATTAGAACCAATATCAATTATGTTATTATTTATGTCTTCTAAAGTAAAAGTTAGTGTTTGTATTGTAGGAATTGATGTAATTATTTTATATGAATCGCTAGGTCTGTAATATATTTTATATCCATATGGAGCGTTTATTGGTATTCTTGCTAGGGTGTTATTTATAATCCCGTATGAATTAATATTTGATGCTATTATTTCTTCACACTTTAAAAAAATGTATGAGGTGCCGGAAAAATCTACACAACTATTCATAGTCATAGTATAAGCGACTGGGTACACATCAGCAATAATTGGATATATATATTCGTTTTTATCATTTTTCCCAACGCCTAATAACTCGCTACACGTTGTACTTGCTAATAGTTGGAATGGTGCAGTTGAAACAAATACTATTTTAAATTTAGTTGTATCATATGTTGCAACAATTGATGTATCAACAATAAGTAGGGTATTCAATAAAGTTATAAAACTTTTTACATTGTATAATCCAACGGGTATAACTTTTATTAGTTCCACGCCCTGAAAAAATACTATTTGATTGTTATAGTTTGTAATATTAGTTAGACAATTTGAAATTACAAAATCTTCAACTGATATCAACATTCTCATATTTGTAGGTGCGGTTATGTTGTTAGATAATGTAAATGAAAACGGGTTGCGTGTTGATGCTTTTTGTGATGTTAAAAATATTGTTTGTGATTGTAATTTTGTATCAAGTATATAAGACATTTATAATAATGTTATATATTTTTTCATAAAAAAAAATAAACTTATTTTAACTTGTTAAAAAAGCGCAAGGACTAAAGTCCGGGTTGTTGCTTTGCATAAGCCCGCGACGCTTGTATATTTTTTATCTGAAACTTGGCCCGTTTGTGCTGGTTATTTGGTTATATAAGTAAGTGCCATAATTTTGTTTTAAACTAACTTGTGGCATTATTTCGTGTGGCATTTGTGCTTCTCTTGAATAATCAATACCTCTATATTGTATATCGTCTTGATATATATTACTATCAATTGCTGGTTGTGGTTCGTAAATTTTTTCATCAATGTCAATATAACGACCTGGTGCGATGAATGCGGCTTCTGTTCTGACGTTTTCTGTTAAAGTTGCTTGTGGATGAAACATTATATATTATTAACTTAGATATTATTTTTTTTTTGCTTTTTGTGCATCTACGCGGGCTTTAAGTCTTGACGCTTTGGCGGCTTGTTCATTCGTATATGCGATTCGTGCTCTATTTTCGGCTTGTGACATTGCTCCCCTTTTACCACTTTTATACTCGCCTTCTGTTCTTAAAATTCCTAGGATGCGTTGTACTTCTGCTCGATATGCCGCTTTTTCGGCTTCTTTTTCTTCGTCTGTTTTTCCTTTAGACCCTACCGGTCTTCCTTTTGCTTGTGGTGTTTCAGATGTAGGTACTGGTTCGGATGCTGGCGTTGGTGGTAAAGCAATCGGGACATCTAATAATCTATCTAAACCCGGGGCAGTTGGACCAGTTCCCGAAGCTTCATTTAATGTTATTATACCTACAGCTGGATCTGGTGATAATATCCCGGCTTCTGCTTGTTGTGCAGCTTGTCGTTTTGGTGCTTCGAACTTCCAGCGGGCCATTGCATTTTCTTGGGCTTGTGTTGGTCGTCCAACTTTGGGTGGGAATACACCATTATTTGCTTTTAAAATCTCATATGCCGCGTCTGCCTCTCGTTGTAACCTTTCTTGTCTTTTTAATTCAGATGCTAAGCTTGCTTCTGCTCTAGATTGTCTAGTTGCTTCGGCTATTTGCGCCTCTTCCTCTTTTTGTCTTGCCTTGATTTCTTTAGATTTGGCTAATATCTCGGCTTCTGACATTGTTTTTGTCGGTTCTTCTGCTGGTTTTGGGTCTACTTTTACTAATGCTTCGGTTCTATATGGTATTGGTTCGCTAGATGTTTGTACTATTCCGGGTGATAATTCAATTGTTGGCTCTTCTCCAGCTCCTGCTGATAGTTCGGGGGCTGATACTTGTTCTGGGTCGTCGGGTTCTTCGAGTATTAATGGTCTATCTGTTGTTTGTGGTATTGTTAATCCTACTTGTGATCCAGTATTTGGCGGTTCTACTGGTGATTCAAAGGCTTCGTTTAGTGTTTGAGTGGGTGCCGAAAGACCAAGTGTATCTCTAAATTGGGGTTCAAGCTGTGTATATTGTGGTGTCATAAATTCCGTTATCTTTTTTTGTTTAGATTTTGTTTTAGGTTCAGGTGTTTGAAATGGTTGTTCTATTAGTGATTCAACTATTGGTGCTGGTTTTAGTTGTTCCTGTGCTTGGATTAAATTAGTTCTACTGATTCTTTGTAATAGATCATTTGTTTGTTTAGATAAATCATCAAATTGATTTGCGGACATTTTAAGTTTTTCAATTGATGGGTCTAGGCGACTTACTGGTTCTACTCGCTGGGGCTGGAGCATTAATTGGGGTTGTGGGTTATTAACTGGTCCTATTGGTGCGTCCTTCTTAGGCACAATATGTGCTCGTTTTATATAGGCTCTCTTTTTCTTAGCTGATGTATCCCCTATTTTAATAACTACTGATTGTTTTACGTTTTGTGATATTGTCTTTGGATCTTTCTTAGGTTTCTTTTTTGGTTTCTTTTTAGGTGGCATTATAATATTATAATATATATTATTTTTTTATTTCTAATAAATTAAAGTTTTTATAAAACATATATTGGCCAGAATTTCTGAGTGATAAATCAACATACAAAAAATCGTGTTTATCGTCAAATACATATTCCATTAATGCATTTGATTGTTCCTTATTAAAATTAAACATCTCATTAATTATTGATTCTCTCTCTATCATATTTTTTGGTCTAAAGCTTGTAAAATGACTCATATTATTTCTTATCCCAGTTGGTGCATCACGAAATTTTTGTAATAAGATAAAAATACTAGTATAAAGATGTCGTCTATTTTGGATAATTGAAATTAATTTTTTTTCTATCGCCTTACTCTTCTTAAGTTCTGAACCAACATCATCTAAAATTAATACGCTATTTATTTCGTCGCTTCTGTTTTCTTCTAGATTTTTTTGTATCTCTTCTAAATTGTCGAGTGTTAATTCCCGATAAATTTGATTTTCTGGTAGTGCTTTAAATGGGTCATTCTTGATTGATTCGTTACCAATTGTTGGGGATACAACATATATTTTATCAAATACTTTATTATATCCGTGTCTAACACCTTTTGATTTTCTGCCCTTCATTAAACTATATAATAGTGTTGTTTTACCAGATCCTGAAGAACCAACAATAACCCAACAGAAACCGTTATAATTTGGTAGTTCAGGCGCTAATATTGGATCTAGTTGTTTATCTAAATTATTTTTTGAGTTCTTTACAATCAAACTTGATTTATGTTCTTTGATTTCCATTATATTATAACGTTAGAATAAAAATATTATATAATATTATATGATATTTGTAAGCTTGAAAAAATCAGATAGAGCCGATAAAAAATATGTTATAGTTTTTGCAGAACCTGACACAACTATACACTTCGGGAGTAAGAATAGTAAGACATATTTAGATCACGGAAATAAAACTGTTCGTGAAAATTATATTAAACGCCATCGTGTTAATGAAGATTGGAGTAAAATAAATGCGGGTTCTTTAAGTAGGTATTTACTGTGGGGTGATTCAACTAATTTAAATAAAAATTTGAAAGCATATCTTAAACGAATGACATAGTCGGTTTTGGTTTAACTGCTGGTTTAACTGCTGGTTTTGGTACTTGTCTCGGTGTTTGTGGTTCCGGTGGTTGTTCTTTGTCTTTACCGTTGGTGTAATAATAGTTATTAATTATTTTAGGTTCGGGCATTTCTAGTGGCTCTAATTTTTGTTTGGGTTGTTTCTTTTCTTTTGCTGGTTTTCTATTTGCTCTGGCCTTGGCTAGTTTTTCGGCTACTGCTTCTGGATCAATTGGTTTTTTACGTACATATTTGCGTTTAACTGGTTCAATAATCTCGGCCGGTGGTTCTGAACCGCTTGAAGAATTTGAAGAAACGGAACCCTCGCTATCTGAATCTGAAGAGTAATCAACGCCATCAACTTTAACTGAATAATTTTTTTGCATTATATATTATAGTGCTATATAAAAATTTACAAGCTACGCGGGCTCGCTTTTTTAACGAGTTAAAATAAGTTAATTTTAGATAAAATTTATAATATTATAACAAAAAAAAATATATAATGTTATAATATATAATGAATAATAGTGTAATTCGAGGATCTGCTTATGACAGCGTAACTGAAGATGAATTTTTAAACAGAGATTTTGGAACTAAAAAGGTCCCAGAATGGAAAGAAGTAGATGATAAATTTTTAGAGCAGTTCGCCACAATTATGATTGATCCGTTAAGTAGTGAGGCGCAAGCCCTAACTATTGACGATGACTTAGATTTTAATGATGTGTTTGGGGTCGAATATATGAGCGATAAATTCCCCGGTATGGATCCTGATATCTTAAATATTATAGTGGAAGATGCCCAAGAAAATAGAGAAGAATTACTCGCTGGGTTCGTCGACCCCGACAGCATCCCAATTATCGGTAGTTGATGAAAGATATTTTAAGAAATGGTATCTAAATTTAACCGCCTCGATGTGTTTTAAGCGGTTATTTAAATAATACTTGGCCGATGTTAGACGCTTTAACTCTCTTGTGTCCTCTGGGGTTCTGTATGGTTTATTTTTATTAACGCAGTCATTCCGATCAATATAATCACATTCAATTTTTAATAAATCTTTTCTGCATTCACAAATGCAATGAAGAACTAATTCAATCGTAAAATTATCAACGCCGTGGTCGTCGAATAATTGTAATACTGTAGATTTTGATTTTTTATTACGTTGCCAAGTTTTATATGCGCTTTTATGTAGGTTCATTCTCTGATGTAAAGACATCGTGGTAGAACCGAAATATTTTTCCGTGATAGATGGGTTTAATGATTTTATAACGTATATCTTGGAATCGTGGAATTTATTAAATGTCATTTTTCTATATATATTACTAAAGATTTTTTTTATTTAAAATTTAATTATAATTTTATAATTTTGGTGGGCAAATATTTTTTTGATTTTTGATTTTTGATTTTATTTTTTGAGACCTAAAATTCAATTACATCGTGTGGCGTTGTGGGCTGGGTGTTTTGGGCTTCTTTGGGCTAGT
>WLWF01001826.1_pt1 | contig 16442 bp, 24 predicted proteins | sample 6718331 | NCBI WGS metagenome assembly WLWF01 (sample SAMN12718692, study PRJNA515312) | sponge metagenome | isolation source: marine sponge | host: Mycale hentscheli | place: New Zealand: South Island, Marlborough, Capsize Point | collected 2003-05-01
CGCAGTTTAAATGGTATGGGTGAAAGCATCGAGGGTAATGCAGGTGAAATCGGGATTGATGAAGTATTAGAAATCGAAATTGAAGCCCCCGAAATACTTACCTTGGATGATGGCAGTGTAGAAATAACCCTTATTGCAGAGGGAGCTGAAGATTTAGCAAGTGCGCCTTTTGATGCTAACTTGGCTGACTATTTAGATGAAGGGCAATTGGTCGAGTTATCTACCGAGCTGGTAGCTTCAGTTGAATCGGATACTCAAAGCCGCCGAGAATGGGCAGATACTTTTGTTAAGGGACTGGAAGTTCTTGGTTTTAATTATGAGAACAGAACGGAGCCTTGGGAAGATGCATGTGGTGTGTACAGTACGGTATTAGCCGAAGCGGCAATACGTTTTCAAGCTGAAGCCATGAGCGAAACGTTCCCTGCTGTGGGGCCGGTTAAAACTCAGATCCTGGGTGAAATAACGCGGGACAAAGAAGACGCCGCGCTTCGTGTTAAAACGGATATGAACTATGAATTGACTGAAGTCATGGTCGAATACCGTCCTGAACATGAGCGGATGCTTTATAGTTTAGGGTTAGCTGGTTCCGCATTTAAGAAAATATACTTTGATCCCAATTTGGATCGTCAGGTTGCTTTATATATCCCCGCTGAAGACATGATTGTTCCTTACGGTGCATCTAATCTGGAAACCGCCGAGCGTGTTACTCATGTAATGCGTAAAACCAAGAACGAAATGGTGAAGTTACAGGCAGCAGGGTTCTATAGAAATATAGAGTTAGGTGAGCCTGTTACTTTTTTTACTGATATTGAAGAGGAAAAAGCAAAAGAAGGTGGTTTCTCTTTAAATTCTGATGATCGTTACACGTTATATGAAATCCATGCGGATTTAGTGCTTGATGAAGTAGACGAAGCGGAACGGGAAGACCCGCGAGGCATGGGTTTAGCGCGTAGGGAGCAGTCTGATGATCGAGATGAACTACAAATAGCCAAACCTTACGTAGTTACCATCGAACAAGGCACTGGCACGGTCCTTGCAGTGCGGCGAAACTGGAACCCTGATGACCCGTTGAAGCTAAAGCGTCAACATTTTGTACATTATGTGTATGTTCCTGGGTTTGGCTTCTATGGTCTTGGTTTAATTCACATTATTGGTGGGTATGCACGGGCTGGAACCTCTATAATTCGCCAATTAGTTGACGCAGGGACACTTTCTAACCTCCCAGGAGGCTTAAAATCGCGTGGTTTGCGCGTAAAAGGGGACGATACCCCCATTGGGCCGGGTGAATTTCGTGATGTGGACGTACCCAGTGGGTCAATCCGCGAGAATATCCTGCCATTACCCTATAAAGAGCCAAGTCAGACATTATTGGCGTTATTAGACAAGATTACTGAAGAAGGCCGTAGATTAGGCGCTATATCAGACATGAATATCTCCGACATGAGTGCAAATGCACCTGTCGGTACGACCCTTGCTCTACTGGAGCGTACTTTAAAGCCAATGGCAGCGGTTCAATCCCGCGTTCATTATGCAATGCGGCAGGAATTTAAACTGCTCAGGGCAATTATGGCTGAATACGCTCCCGCTGAGTATGAGTACATGCCTGACCGTGGTGAGCAACGTGCTCGACAAGCCGACTACGCCACGGTGGAAGTAATTCCTGTCAGTGACCCCAATAGCAGCACGATGGCACAAAGAGTTGTGCAATATCAGACTGTTATGCAACTGGCACAGGCTACCCCGCAGATATATGACCTGCCTCAACTTCACCGACAGATGATTGAGGTCTTGGGAATTAAGAACGCTGATAAGCTGGTACCAACTGAAGATGATATGACTCCGGTAGATCCTGTCAGCGAGAACATGGATGCGTTGACCAGTACTCCGATCAAAGCTTTTATGTATCAGGACCATCAAGCCCACATACAAGCGCACCAAGCTTTTCTACAAGACCCCATGATTGCACAGACTATTGGGCAGAATCCTTTGGCTAACCAAATTATGGGCGAGTTGCAAGCGCACATTGCAGAGCACACGGCGTTCTTGTATAGACGGCAAATTGAGGAGCGCATCGGCGCACCACTCCCACCACCTAATGAAGAACTTTCGGAAGAAGTGGAAATACAACTTGCTCAGTTACAGGCCACTGCGGCTATTCAACTTACGCAAGCGCACCAGCAGCAACAAGCTCAACAAGCCGCTGAGGAACAAGCCCAAGACCCCATCATCCAAATGCAGCAAGAAGAGTTGCGTTTAAAAGCTGAAGAACAAGAACGCAAGGCATTGAAAGATGCTTCTGATGTGGCATTGGATCAAGCCAGGTTAGATTTAGACACTAAGAAAGCTCAGTCTACGGCAGCGTTGGAAGCAAATAGGATTGCCTCGCAGAACCAAGCTGCTGAAGCTAAGAATGATGTGGCTGAAGCTAAAGTTATTTTAGACATGGCAAAAGTAAAAGGCGAAGAAAAACGGACTAGAGCGGAAGCGCATCGTGATGCGTCTGAAGCTTACCGCGATGACAGAGAGGAGAGATAATATGAAAGGTGTTAACCACTACAAAAAAGACGGGACTTTGTTTAAAGGTAATACACACAAGATGGCTGATGGCACTTTGCACAGTGGGAAAAACCATACTAAAAATAGTGTGAAGTTATTCCACTTAAACGAATTGTCTGCTACGGCAAGAAAGAGAGCTACATAATGGCTAAAACCGTCTTTGACGTGCTAATAGATAAACTTACAGACCATAAAAGGTCTAGCGAAGAATTTCTACATTCCGGTGCAGCTAAAGACTTTGCCGAATATAGAGAAGTGTGCGGTGTGCTTCGGGGTCTGGACACTGCATTACGAGAAGTAAATGACCTCTCGCGCAATTATATGGAAGATGCAGATGACTGAGATGACCGCGTTAGAAAAGAAACGCAAAGAAAAAATAGAAACAGAGGAGGTAGCGCAAGAAGCCTTAGATGCGCTTATCCCCAAACCTGTAGGGTATAGGCTGCTTATCGCCTTACCTAATGTAGAAGAATCGTTTTCGGGAGGAATCCTGAAGGCCGCTAAAACACTCCATGAAGAATATATCCTGTCTACGATAGGGTTGGTATTGGATATGGGGGAGCAAGCGTATGCAGACAAAGACCGATTTCCTACGGGCCCTTGGTGTAAACAAGGGGACTACGTAATGTTTCGCGCTAATACTGGTACACGTTTTAAGGTTGGCAATCAAGAGTATCGTCTGATGAATGATGATTCTGTTGAAGCCGTTGTTGATGATCCGAGTGTGGTCGCTCGTGCGTAAGGAGTAAGTTATGCCCATGCAACAAGTAGAGTATGAATTTCCTGATCCTGATAAAGCGGAAGAAGGGAAAGAGATAGAGGTAGAAACCGTTGAAGATCCTTTAGAGATAGAAGTAGAAGGGGCGGTGGGGCGAGAAGAGATAGGAAAGCCTAAACCTGAGCCCAAAGAAGAAGTTGAAATAGAAATTGTCGATGATACCCCCGAAAAAGATAGAGGCAAAACGCCTTCTAACTTTAAAGAAGTCGATGATGAAGAGTTAGAAAGTTATTCTAAGTCCGTTAAAAAACGCATTGGGCAGCTTAACAAAGCTATCCATGATGAACGCCGTGCAAAAGAAGCAGCGGAACGCGAAGCAGCGGAGCTTACCAGGATCTCTAAACCTTTATTTGCAGAGAACCAACAGTTAAAAGGCACCGTTGATAAAAACCAAGCAGCTTTGTTGCAACAAGCGAAAACTACTGTGGCGGCAGAAGCAGAAATTGCTAAACGCCAATACAAAGAAGCTTACGAATCCGGTGATGCCGAAGCTATAGTGGCTGCTCAAGAGGCACTTACCCAAGCTAAAATCCGAGCGGATAGAGTTGCCAACTTTAAACCGGCACCTTTACAAACCTCACAAAATAATATACAAGTACCCGAAAGTAAGGTTCAACCTCCAACAACCCGCGATCAACAAGCGGATAGTTGGGCGAAAGATAATTCTTGGTTTGGTTCGGACGATGAAATGACAGCGTTCGCGTTAGGGTTAGATACCAAGCTAAAGAAAAACGGGGTAGACCCCCGCAGTGCAGAATACTACGAAAAAATAAACTTTCGTATGCGAGAAGTTTTTCCTGACTATGAGTTTGGAGACACAGATACTGAATCTGCAAAACCGAAACAAAAGTCGAGTAATGTGGTTGCACCCGCTACGCGGAGCACTTCACCTAAAAAAGTGACACTATCGCAAACACAGGTAGCTCTTGCAAAACGACTAGGTGTTAGCCTAGAAGATTACGCTAAACAAGCTGCGGTATTAATGAGGAAACAAAATGGCTGAACAAAGATTAGATAGAGAACTGGAAACGGCTCAAACGAAAACCCGAAAGCAAGCGTGGAAAAGACCAGAGCTATTGCCTGATCCTACTCCCCAAGCTGGTTGGACTTTTCACTGGGTGCGTGTCAGCACTAATGGACAGCCTGACCCTACAAATGTTTCCGCAAAGTTACGAGAAGGTTGGGAGCCATGCAAAGCCTCAGACCATCCTGAAATTGAGTTGGTCAGTATTGAGAATGAACGCTTTAAAGACAATGTTGTCATGGGCGGTCTTATGCTTTGTAAAGCACCCAAAGAACTTGTTGAGGAACGGAACGCCTACTATAAAGAATCTAGTGAGGCCCAAATACGTTCGGTAGACAATAATTTAATGCGAGAGTCAGACCCTAGAATGCCTATTTATAATGAGCGTAAATCTGAGGTTACTTTCGGTAAAGGATAATTAGGAGATTTAAATGGCTACTACAGCTACCCCTTATGGGCTACGGCCTATAAACGAAGTGAGTGGTACTGCTTATGCAGGAGCCACCCGCAAGCTGCCTATTGCGTCCGGTTATGGTACTAATATTTTTTATGGCTCAATCGTCATAATTAATGCTACAGGTACTATTGAACTGTGTACGGATATAGGTTCAGCAGGTGACCCGTTCCCCGCCGGTACGATTGGTGTGTTTATGGGTTGTTCTTACACGGATGCAACACTAGGTTTTGTTAACCGTCAGTACTGGCCTACGGGCACTGTAGCTTCTGATGCGTTAGCGTTCATCGTAGATGATCCCAATGTTGCTTTCCAAGTCCAAGCTGATGCAACAATGGCTCAAGCTACATTGGGCATGAATGCACCACTAGCAGCAGTTCAATCCACTAGCACTGGAAGCACTGCTACTGGTAATTCAAATGTTGCTTTGGACGCAACTACCGCAGCAACTACAGGTATTGCTTTTAGAGTCGTTGATTTTATTGACGCTCCTGGCAGTGAAGTAGGTGATGCATTCACTGATGTGGTGGTTAAATTTAACCCCGGATCGCATTCATACACTAGCAATACCGGTACAGCCTAAGGAGATTGACAGATGGCTATTTCACGAGCGCAACTCCTCAAGGAACTATTACCGGGTTTGAATGCCCTGTTTGGCCTTGAGTACGCACGATACGGCGAAGAAACTAAAGAAATCTTTGAATCAGAGACTTCTGACCGTTCCTTTGAAGAAGAAGTAAAATTGTCAGGCTTTGGTGCTGCCCCCGTTAAAAACGAAGGCGCTGCCATACAGTATGACAATGCACAAGAAACTTACACAGCACGTTACGTAAACGAAACGATTGCTATGGGATTCTCACTAACCGAAGAGGCTATTGAGGACAACCTGTACGATTCGCTTTCCGCACGCTATACGAAAGCACTAGCTAGAGCGATGGCTTACACCAAGCAGGTTAAAGGTGCGACCATCCTCAACACTGGTTTTGCTGGTGGCCCTACTTATGGGGACGGTGTTACTTTGTTTAACACTTCTCACCCCTTGGTTTCGGGCGGTGTAAACTCTAATACTCCAGCTACTGGCGTTGATTTAAACGAAACTTCTTTGGAAGCGGCGGTTATTTCAATAGCAGGTTGGACTGATGAACGCGGTCTGTTAATTGCAGCTAAGCCTCGTAAACTTGTTATCCCACCAGCGTTGCAATTCGTTGCTACACGCTTGATGGATACTGAGTTAAGAGTCAGCACTGCTGATAACGACATCAACGCAATTCGCAATAACGGTACAATTCCAGAAGGTTATACAGTTAATAACTATCTGACTGACGGTAATGCGTGGTTCTTGATGACTGACGTTCCAAACGGATTGAAGCATTTTATCCGTACTCCAATGTCTACATCTATGGATGCTGACTTTGACACTGGTAACAGCCGGTACAAGGCTCGTGAGCGATACAGCTTCGGCGTATCTGACCCACTTGGCGTGTACGGTTCTCCCGGTGCCACCTAAAGGGTTCTCCCCTAAAAATCATAACTCCTTGATTTTAGCCCCGCCTAGTGCGGGGTTTTTTATTGTGTTAAAAAAGTAGTATGCTATATACTCTAAACCAACCGGGACTAACCGGTATATCTGACAGCTCCCGGCTGACGACATGCAGACAGATATACTCTACTCGCATGTGAGGAATTTATAATGGCTAGAACTACTTTCTCTGGGCCTGTCCGATCACTCAATGGATTTGTTTCCGCTGGGCCGGGTGCGGCACAAACAATTACCGCTGATAATACAACGTTAGCGTTATCAATTTTTCCAACTCCAACGCTGGATGCTAATAACAATCCTACTGGTGCAATTACAGTGGGTAATGCTGGTGTTATTAATGTTTATGCGTCAACTAATGGAACAGGCGCAGGACAACTTACGCTTCCTCCAGTATTAGATACAGTCCCATCAAGCACCACACCACCTACTGACCCTACGGCACCTGACCAACAGAACCAGCTTGGGGCACAGATAATTGTCATTAGTGGGTTTGACCTTGCTAACAACTTGGTTATCAAACCTTCTGGGGCAGATGTATTTACAGGTTATGCAATGTCTGTAGATTCAGCAGGGCTTACTAAAACATTCCTAGCTACACCAGGTGATACTACTTTTACTTGGAATGGTGGTACTACGGGTGGTGACATAGACAGCATCATTAAATGTACGATTGTTTCTGCTAACACATGGTATGTAGAAGCAGTATGTTTTGGTGCTGGTGGTGGGGCCGGTGCTACTCCATTTAGTGCTTAATTTTAAACTATAAGGAGTAAGGTATGGCTGATGCACTTACGAGCCAAATAATACAGGACGGTGGGCATACTGCCGTCCTCAAGTTTACCAACATTAGTGACGGGACGGGTCAAGCTGCTGCTGTATTAGTAGATGTTGATTCTTTATCGGTTGATCCTGTAACTAGACAAGCCTGTACTGGCGTTACCCTTCAGACTATTACCTTTTCCAACATTGGCATGGGTGTAGAACTGTTATGGGACGCTACCTCTAATGTACCCCTACTTAACCTGCCACAAGATTGGGAAGACACTATAGACTTTTCAGCTTTTGGTATTCCGAATAATGCAGCTGGAGGAAAGACAGGAGATATTCTTGTCACTACTGTAGGCGCTACAGCAGGGGATACTTATTTGCTTGTTTTAACTTTAACCAAGACTTATGCCAGCGTCTAAGAGAAAGGGAACTATGAAAGGCCACACCATTAAAGGTGGTCAGAAGCGTCCGACTAAATCTGGTGCAGGTATGACCAAGAAGGGTGTGGCTAAATACCGGAGGGACAACCCCGGCTCTAAACTGAAGACAGCCGTTACTGGTAAAGTAAAGAAAGGCAGTAAAGCGGCAGCCCGGCGTAAGTCGTTCTGTGCACGTTCTGCTGGTCAGATGAAAAAATTTCCAAAAGCAGCTAAGAACCCTAATTCTAGGCTGCGTCAAGCCAGAAAACGGTGGAAATGTTAATGCCAAGTAAGACTAAGAAACAAGCCAAATTTATGGCAGCAGTAGCTAATAACCCTAAATTTGCTAAAAAAGCGGGAGTACCGCAGAGTGTAGGACAAGAGTTTGCTAACGCAGATAAGAGGAATAAAGATATGCCAAGTTATTTTGACAGTACTAAAAAGAAGCCCGGTAAAGCTGTTAAGAAGTACAACCGGGGTGGGATGGCCCGTGATAAAAGGGTCTTACGTAACCTTGATGATGAGGTTTACCGTATTGCCCCTAAAGAACGCATGGGTGGCGCGGAAGGTAGAGATGCGCGTCAAGAACGCTTGCGTATAAACAAGGAAAAACGTTTTGAAAAGAACCGTATGGATGGAATGGCGGGGGGAGGGAAAGTTAAAACCCAAGGTTACAATGACCGCCTAGATGAGTCGATGGGTGCCAGAAACGGCAAAAAGTCTCAAAGTATGGCTTCTCGTAGGAATGAAAGTAAAGGGATGGAAAAGGCTATGGGCAAAGGGGCTTACTCAGGCGCTTCTACCATGATGGCAAAAGGAGGCAAAGTACGCAGTGCTTCTAGCCGAGCGGATGGCATTGCAAGAAAAGGCCACACACGCGGAAGAATTGTTTAATTTATTGGTTTCTAAGGAGAAATACTATGGTTGGTTTATTTGGTAGACCTGATCCTAACGCAAAAGAAGCACCAAAAGCTGCTCCTAAAAAAGCTGCTTCTAAAAAATCTGCCCCCAAAAAAGCATCGAAATAATGATGCCTTGTAGAGGGATGGGGAAAATAAACCCCGATAAAATGCCGAAAGCAGGTAAAAAGTCAACCGCCTTAAAAAAAGGTGGCTGGATTCAAGATGCCATTAAGAAACCTGGGGCACTTAAACGTGAACTAGGCGTAAAGGCTGATGAAAAAATACCTGCTAAACAGTTAAACAAAGCAGCTAAAGCCTCTGGAAAACTGGGGCAACGCGCACGTTTAGCTAAAACCTTGAGGGGCATGGCCTAGTGGCAACCACTAACACAGCTACGTTTACAATGGACTTCACAGAGATTGCTGAAGAAGCATTTGAACGCGCTGGGCGTGAGTTGCATTCTGGCTATGACCTTAAAACTGCGAGGCGGTCAATGAACTTGTTGACCATTGAGTGGGCCAATCGCGGTATTAATATGTGGACTATTGACGAGGGATTTATAAACCTTGTCCAAGGTACAGCTACATATGATTTACCTGCCGCTACCATTGATTTAATTGAACAAGTTATAAGAACGAATGAAGGTAGTGCTACGCTGCAAAGTGACCTTAATCTCTCACGTATTAGTGTCTCTACTTATTCTTCTGTGCCCAACAAATTAACACAGGGTAGACCTATTCAAGTATGGGTAGACAGACTTAGGGATAACCCTACTGTAACTGTATGGCCTGTGCCTGACCAAGGTACTGCTCTTAATCCGTATTATGTACTTAGGTACTGGAGACTACGGCGTATACAGGATGCTGGTTCAGGGATACAAACCCCAGATATGCCTTTTAGGTTCTTACCTTCGCTCGTAGCGGGGTTGGCGTACTACATTGGGACTAAAATACCAGAAGGGTTACCAAGGCTTGAAATATTAAAAGCGCAGTACGATGAACAATATGCTTTGGCCGCAGGAGAAGATAGAGAAAAAGCTTCAATTAGCTTGGTACCTCGCATTTATGGGGCTAGGTAGTTATGAGTGAAAGGTTTGCGTCAGGCCAAAATGCGTTAGCAGAATGTGATGTTTGTGGTTTTCAGTATAAGTTACGGCAGTTAAAGCCGTTAGTGGTAAAAGCGGTTGTTACAGGGATAAAAGCGTGTCCAGAGTGTTGGAACCCTGACCAACCACAATTAATGCTTGGTGTATTCCCAGTAACTGATCCACAGGCAATACGTAACCCAAGACCTGATTTTACGGGGTATCCGCAAAGTCGGGCAAGAATACAACCAGTTGACCCACTTGTTCTTTTTGGTCATGTGGGGCTAGTTACCATAGTAATTACTTAGGAGAAAACCGTGGCTAAAAAAGGATTGTACGCAAACATTAATGCACGAAAGAAGAAAGGTACGAGTAGGCCGAAAGCTAAAAGCACTATTAGTCCTAAAGCTTACGCCAATATGAAGAAAGGTTTTCCTAAATCGAGGTGAAACAATGGACAAAATTAAAGTTAAAAAAATGCCAGGTATTAAAGAATACAATCCTGGTACAAAAGTAAACTCACCAGAAAACTCTTCAGCTCCTGTTAAAACTACAGGGATTAAGATACGTGGTGTAGGTGCGGCTACCAAAGGAATTATTGCCCGTGGGCCAATGGCGTAGGGAGTAGTAAGTGAACTACACTGAGTTAAAAACCAACATAGAAGACATCTGTGAACAAACGTTTACAGCGGATCAGTTGGCTATGTTCACTCAACAAGCGGAACAACAGATCTATAGTTCAGTAGATATACCTGCTATGCGGGTTAATCAAACAGGTACTACCACTATTAACAATAAGTACCTGACAATGCCTACTAATATGCTGTATGTCTATTCGCTGGCCGTCATAGACGCAACCAATGCTTACCATTACCTATTAAACAAAGATGTAAGTTTTATGAGGGAAGCTTACCCTAAAGCAGCGGATACGGGTCGGCCAGTGCACTACGGAATTTTTGCGGATGGGACGTTTATTTTAGGGCCAACTCCTGATGCTGCTTACGCATCAGAAATACACTTTGCCAAGTACCCTACTTCTATAGTAACGGCAGGTACGACTTGGCTTGGTACGGAGTTTGATTCTGCATTGCTGAATGGTGCCTTGGTAGAGGCTATACGTTTTCAAAAAGGTGAACCTGATATGGTAGCTATGTATACCGACATGTATAGCCGTTCTATGATACGTCTTCAGAATTTAGGGTCGGGTAGATTAGAAACAGATACGTACCGTTCAGGGGTGGTTAGAGTACCCCCTAACTAAAGGATAAATTATGTTAAGTGCATTAGGTGGTGTAGAAGCAGGAATAGTTAAAGTAGGGACGGTATCTAATCGTGGCTTTACACCTGAAGAAATAGCGGAGCAAGCTTTAGATAAGATTATCTCTATAGGTAATAACTCACACCCTGTTATACAGGCGCAAGCAGAAGCATTTAGAAAAGAAATTAAAGGGGTCTTGGTGAGCTATTTACGCCAAGCGGTGGTTTCACATAATACTACATTAACCAATCGTTTTAAGGATGCTGGACATCCTGAATTAGTAAAACTCTTAGAGGTATAACATGGCAATTACAATCACAACGGCAATGCCTACAACGTTCAAGGTAGAACTTCTTAAAGGTTTGCATAATTTTACGGCAGGTAGCACTAGGTTTAAGATGGCCCTTTTTACTGCTACAGCTTCAGGAAGTGGCACTTACGGTGCTGCAACCACTAATTATTCTGACATGGGTTCGGATGAACTTCCCACAGCTACAGGCTACACCAGACCAGGTGAGTTTCTTACGTCTGTTACACCTACTGCTGATGGTACTACCGCTATCCTAGACTTCGACAATGAAACTTGGGCATCAGCTACTTTTACTACTTGTGGTGGTTTGATCTACGACACTGGAGATTCTGATTCTGCTTGTGCTGTGTTGAGTTTTGGAGGGGATCAGTCAGTAAGCAGTGGTGATTTCCAAATCCAATTCCCAGCTCCAGCAGCGGCCACGGCGATTATTCGTATAGCCTAGTAGGGACTTGCGGTGAGTGGATGGGGTCAACGAGCATGGGGGTTCAACCAATGGGGCGGCGCTCCTGCCACCGTTGTATACCTTGGGCCTGTCTGGGGTGCCCGTGGATGGGGCGAAGAAGCTTGGGGTGATAATGGCATTTCCACAGTTGGCACCGCTGCTGTTGGTACAGTTGGTGTAACTTACACCAGCATAGCTTATCCAACAGGAGTAGTAGCAACAGGTGCAGTAGGGACAGTCTCTCTTGCTTACGATAATTTAACTATCCCCACTGGGGTAGAAGGCACAGGTGCAGTAGGAACTCCATCAGTAGTACCAACTTTTGCTATTACTGGAGTTCAAGGTGTAGGGCAAATAAACAGTGTTAGCACTAACACTAGCGATTCAATTGTACCAAACGGAGTAGTAGCAACAGGCGCAATAGGTACGCCTACTTTTAGTGCAGGTTCTGAAATTAGTGTTACGGGAGTAGTAGGAACAGGAGAAATAGGTACAGTAACGCCAGCCTACAACTGGATTGTTTACCCTACAGGTGTAAGTGGAACCGGAGCTGTACAAGCAGTAACCCCTACAGTTATATTTACGCAAGGAACAGTAGTAGGGACAGGTGCAATAGGCACTGTAACAAACACAAGAAGTGCAAATATTTTCCCCACGGGGGTAGTAGGAACAGGCGCAATAGGAACCATAATACGTGGTGGTTGGACAAGCATAGATGTTTCACAAGTACCAAATTGGGTGGACATTACAGACACTCAGACCCCTAACTGGATAGATATAGATACGGCGGCATAGGAATTAATCATGGCAACTTACGTAAATAATTTAAGGCTAAAAGAAATAACCACCGGAGATGAGGATGGTACGTGGGGTACTTCTACCAATACCAACCTGGAACTTATAACCGATGCGCTAGGATACGGCACCAAACAGGTAGCTGCGGATTCAAATGAGACATTTACAATGCCTGATGCTACAGCAGATGGTATGCGAGCGATGTATCTCAAGTTCACTTCGGCTGGTTCGCTAACTGCGACCCGTACCCTGACACTTGCACCCAATACTGTTTCCAAGATGTGGATGATTGAGAATGCCACGAGTGGAAGTCAGTCTATTACTATTAAGCAAGGTTCAGGCGCTGAAGTTACTATAGCCACAGGTGAAAAAGCTTGGGTATATACTGACGGTGCTGGAGCAGGTGCAGCCGTTGCTCTTGCAAACCCCACTGAAACGGGAGTAGGGACGGTAACTTCTGTTGGGGGTACTGGCACTGTTAATGGAATTACGCTTACTGGGACAGTTACCACTTCGGGTAACTTGACGCTCGGCGGCACTCTTGGCAGTGTTGATCTTACTTCGCAAATTACAGGCACTCTCCCAGTAGCCAACGGTGGTACAGGGGCTACTACTGTAAATGCAGCCCGGCAGTCTATTGCTCTACCTGCAACGGGTGATGTGCATACTTCTTCACCAGCTACTCTTGTTGATGGGCAGTATTGTGTTGCAGGAGCCGGAAGTATTACTTTTACGTTGCCAGCCTCTCCTGCGGTGGGGGATAGTGTAATCATTAAAGACGGTACAGGTGCAGCAGCAACTACCAGCTTTACGGTAGCGCGTAACGGAAGCAATATAGCCAGTGCAGCAAGTGATCTTACATTTGATAAAAACTTTGCAGAGATAACGCTAACCTACATTGATGGAACTATTGGCTGGAGTGTGTAATGAGTAATCTCTCCGATCTGATACCCGCAGGAGGGGGTCAGAACAATACGGATTTTGTGGCTGATGGGGGAATAACCTCTGGTAAGCCTGTGATTCTTAACAGCGCAGGGACGGTTACACAGGTTGCTGAAACCTCTTCACCTGTAACTGGCGCTCTTTACGATCTGGAAACCGTAGTTGCTGGAACTCAGTATTCAATAGGTAGCTGTTATGACACAGCCGCTGATAAAGTTGTTTTGTGTTTTGGTAATAGCTATAACGGTACTTACATGACATCAGTTGTCGGCACAGTGACAAGTGAAAATGTAGTATGGGAAACGCCTGTAGTTATATCTTCAGTTAGTACGGATTTTATAGATTGTTGTTATAACACTACCGAAGGTAAAGTTGTTGCGGTAGGGTATCAAAGCTATCGGCCTAAAGTTTTTGTGGGAACGGTAACGGGTTCAACTATTGTATGGGGTACTACAGGCGCAGATGCTAAAGCCACAAACGGAACTTGGTATTGGAACAGAATAGTTGAGTGGGAAGGAACTTCTAAGGTTGTGTGGGTCGGTACTAATAGCGGTACTGGCGGTTATGCTGCGGTTGGGACAATTAGTGGGACAGGGACAGGTGGAACATCGAGCTGGGGAACAGCCCAAGACGTAGTTGTAGATGGCTATAACAGCAGTCATTACAACGGTATGTGCTATGACTCTGGGGAAGGCGATCAAGTCCTTATTTCTTATAAAATAACAGCAGGAACTAATATAGGAGGTTGGGTAAGAGCAGCTACTTTAAGTGGTACAGATATTAGTACAACTCCTACTCCAATCCAGTTTACATCAACCGCAATGGGGAACTATGTGAATGCCCTTGCTTATGATCCTGTTAATGATAAAGCCCTAACGGTTTATGGGGTTGACCCCAATAGTGGTCGTACTACTTTTTCCAGAGTGGTTAGTACTAGCGGTTCAACGGTAAGTATTGGCACTGAAACGGCAGGGGTATTCTCAGGGTCAAACACAGCAACGGCATATCTTTATTGGCGTGGGTTAGCCTATTGTACCCAGACTGCTAATTTTACGTTTTTCTATGAAAATTTTACCGAAGAAGATGGATACATAACTACGGTGTCTATTAGCGGGACTACTCCGGTGTGGAGTGACGATCAAACTTCTGTAAATGGCAACGAAACTCCCGATGGTAATAATACTGTTGTGTATGACCCAGATACTAAACAAGCAGTGGTGACTTATAGAGATAAGGGTACAAGTCAATACTTGCGTAGCGGGGTGTATCGAATAGCGGGCAATGTTCCTACATCAAACATGACTGCAACCAATCTTCTAGGTATAGCTTCAGGAGCTATTCTCGATACAGCTACCGGAACAATCAACACATGGGGTTCTCGTAACGAAGTGCAAACTGGCCTCACTATAGGCAGCGACTACTACGTTCAAAGTGATGGCACGATAACCACAGCCAGTGCCTCTCCTGCACAGCTTATTGGCACAGCCATTAGCGCAACCCAAATCAATATAAAGGATTACACCGGATGACAAATCTCTCCGATCTATTTCCTGCTGGAGCGGGTAAGCAAGTTAGCTTTGTAGCCGATGGCGCAATTAGCGCTGCGGGTAAGCCTGTTGTTCTTACTGCGGCGGGGAAAGTAGCTCCGGTTGTGGAAACTAGCGTCAGTGAAGATATACCCATAGGAGCAATTTCGGAAGCCGAAGGAACCGTTGAATTACATAACATACAAACGGCAATAGACGTTTCATCCAATAAAGTTGTTTTAGTTGCTCGGGGAGCCAGTAGCTATCTTAACGCGATTGTTGGAGATATAAATACAAGTACGGGGGCGATTACATGGGGGACATTAACTGTTTTAAATAGTCTTAATTCTCAGTACCCCGATATTGTGTCCGATCCTAATGCTACGGGTAAATTTGTTGTTACTTTTAGCTCCGGGCACACTCAAAGCAAAATTGCGCTTATTACTGTTACAGGGACAACCCCTGCTTATGCCGGAGAATTAAACATTGGATCAGGCACAAAATACTTTAAGTTGGCGGCAGACCCTAACACCAGCCAGTTGTTTGTGGCCGGAGCGCCTGATGGCACTACACGCTATGTTAATTGTGTAGGTATTACCTATTCAGGGACTACCTTCACTGTAGGTAGTCAACAAGCGATGAACAGTCAGACTACAGAAGAAAGAAGCGGATTCAGTATTGCTTTTGACCAAAAGACAGCAGGAAAATTTGCGTGTGCCTATGAACAGTATGCTTCTCCTTACTACGGTTATTTTGTTGCAGGGACTATTACTGGAACCACTGTGACAGCGGGAACAGAAGAAGTTTTTTTATCAGCCGCTATTAATACCGCTGGACAAGGCGTTAGGATAGCTTTTGATGGAAATACAGCCGACAAATTAGTTGTTGCCTACAAAAAAGATGGGGCAACTGCGGACATTAGTGCTATTGGTGCTACATTGTCGGGTACAGATGCTACTTGGGGCACAGCGGTAGACGATACGGCGGGAGAAATTGTGCGTTATATTTATAATATTATGTCTATTCCGGGCATTGCAGACACTTATTATGTTGTTCATACAGAAGGCAGTAGTTCAGTAAACGCGACTCCGCACACCGTTAAAATTACAACCACTGGTACAGCCGTTACTTTTGGAACCATCGTAGAGATAGCAGGTACAGGGTATCAGACATCCACCGAACAAGGCGGCGTGGATATGAACCGAAACGATACGGGAGGTTTTGTTCTTTGTTGGAAGGAAAGCGCTACAAATGATTCCGAAAGTGCTTATTCTCAGGGCGCTTATAGTTCTACCAACCTGACCTCAACAAACTTTATAGGTATTTCCGATGCAGCTATCCTCGACACAGCCAGTGGTAATGTAACGATCAAAGGTGGTATTGCCGTAACAGGGTTAAGCTCTTTAACTCCGGCCAGCGACTATTACGTGCAAGACGATGGGACAATTACCACGGCAACTGCGGGGAAAAAGATAGGCAAAGCCATGTCAGCGACATCAATTAATCTGGAGTACCAATCGTGAGCAATCTTTCCGACTTACTTCCAGCGGGTGCTTCTGGCAAGACTATTGAAGCCACGGCCACGGCAACGATTACAAGCAAAGCTCCGGTTATTCTTAATAGCACGGGAACGGTTACTGA
>WLWF01001827.1_pt1 | contig 16439 bp, 4 predicted proteins | sample 6718331 | NCBI WGS metagenome assembly WLWF01 (sample SAMN12718692, study PRJNA515312) | sponge metagenome | isolation source: marine sponge | host: Mycale hentscheli | place: New Zealand: South Island, Marlborough, Capsize Point | collected 2003-05-01
GTGCTGTAGAACCAGGTGATCAGTTTGCTGTAAATCCTGGAGATATTCTAAGTGTTCCTTTATCATTCTCTGGTGTTGACAGTGCAACCTTCTATCTGAGTGGTATTAATAACGGAACTTTCTATGACGCAGCAAATTTAATTGCAGGAAACAAATCTTATTTGCAGGAAGAAGTTAGTGAGTATGTTTATGCAAACTATTCCCTACCCAGTGGAGATAAGGCAAAATGTTATCGTGATCTAGGATTCTTAATTGATAATATTGTATATCATTTAAAATTTGGTGGTAATGAAAGAGTGGTTAATTTTGCTCAACTTTATTATACCAATAGAGGATATCCTTATGGCGAGGAATTGACGTATATTAATAGGTCATCAACAGAAACGGCAGCTGCTATTGCTGCATGGGATCAATTGGCGATTCTGATGAATTCTGCAATGAGAAATACTCTTGGTGCTGGAACATATACTAGTATTACACCTTTTGTGGATGCAACTGTTGCTGCAGATACTCAGTTTCCATATTGCCAAGAAGTCGAATCATCGATCAATACATTTATTGATATCGTAAAAGATATTATTGAGAATGGATCTGGTGTTGTAGAGTCCATCAAGCAAAATGAAAATAAATCTGGATATTGGTCTGTGACTCCAACATATTCAAATTATAATATTATTGGAGATCCGTTGTTAACTACAGAAGAATGTAATGATGTTATATCGTCTGTAAATTCTTTATATGAAAACTTAGATGATGTATTAAATTCTACTCTTGTGGATAAAACACTTCCTGATTATGTTGATGGGGAGACAAAAGAATTTGAAATGTACTGGGACGATGGATCCGCAGTGTCTACAGAAAAAGATGAAAATCTTTTAATTACAATTAATGCTGTTTTACAAGAAACCAAATATAATGCAAATTATCCTGGTAGTGACTCCTATTACATTGATAAGACTATTGTTCCAAATAAGTTAGTATTTGATGTAGCACCAATTTGGGATCAATATGAAGGTGCTAAAACTCTTGGGGAACCCACAGCAGTAGAAAAAGTTATTGGTATTGGTGTTGGTAATTACAAAAGACTTACCATCGATCCTAATTTAATTAATAATGTAAGGAGTGGTCCTTTCTTAATTTTAGATCTAGAAGATCTTACGGTTGCAAATATTGAAGAACCTGATTATCTACTAGTATTTGTCGATGGAGTATTGCAGAAAGAAGGTATTTCTTATACTGTATCTGGACCAAATATTTTCTTTGAATTTTCTGTTACAGAACAAATGAAAGTTGACATGCGTTACCTCTATGGTAGAGATGTTGGTCAAATTCTAAATCTATATGATTATAATGTAGATCAGTATTATGCAAACTCTAGAGTAGTATTAGAAACTACAAGTGGTCTTTCTACTTTTGAATTAAGAGCATGGATGGGCAATCAAGGTGGATCTCCTATTCAAGCGTTCCAAATTAAACCAGACGGTAGTTATAATGTTATTGGTCAGATTAATGCTCCACGTAGTAATGGAACTACACTGACATTTGATTGTTTTGGATACAAAGCAGAATTGATTGATGGAATTCCTGTAACATTTGCTGTTAAAGGAAGATATTCGTTAAACACTGATGTTTCATTTACTCTTGCTGGAAGTAGCATAACTTACGAAAAAAATGAAGACAATAATCTTTTACTAAGAAGTATTGATCAGAATTGGCGTGGAACTTATTGGAGAAAAACTTACAAAAATCCATTTATTAGTCTTTCTAGTGGATCTTCAATTCGAGTAGAAGGAGAATCAAATTTTAGAAAAATTACAAAACTTCCATCTATTCTTACTAGTAAGGAGCAAAGACCACAAGAACAAGTCTCGGATTCTTTCTATGGTCAAGTTAGTATTGGACCATATAGTGGTATCACTAGAGGTGAAGGACTTTCTATTGTTGCGGTAGTTGAAAACGGATCAGTCGTAAGACTTGATTGGAATAAGCGCAGTTATGATCCAATTACACAACCAACTGCATATCAGTATTATACACCACCTGTAATTAACTTCTTATCAGAAGATGGCGCTGGTGGTGGTGCAAGAGCACAAGTCATTGTTAGTAAAGGTCAGGTTATTAGTGTAGAACTAGTTGCCGGTGGATCTGGATATACAAAAGCACCAAAAGTTGTTGTCGCTAGAAGATATGATGTAATAGAAGATACTGATATTGGTGTCTCTTTAATTGATGTCAAATTAAACTTAAAGCAGTCTTTAGGACTGAATATAATCTCTACCGTATCTATTGTTGGTAATCAAGCAGTTGATGTTACTTCTGTTACATCAACATTAATTGATAGTCCTCTCAATATTGATAGATTTATTACTGCTGAAATATATCCTGCCGCGCTAGAAACAAGTCCAGATTTGACTGGTGGATTGGATGAGATTTTAACTCAGCAACACAGAGAAGAGCAAGTAGCACCTATTGATACATTCTATGGTGGAACACAAATTAATATTAGAATCAACAATAGAATTGTTGATGTTGAATCCTCTTCCACATTTACTACATCTGCATCTAGAGAGATTACTAACAGGTTTACTACTGTTATCGAGAATGATTACCTTACCAATGTCAACTACTTTGCTACAGGATCTTTCCTACAAGCACCACTATCTCCAACAGATACTATTATCTATGTTGCTGATACAAGCAAGTTTGATTCTAATGGATACTTGTTGATTGGAGGAGAAATTGTTCGTTATCTACGCAAGTTAAATGATCGTTTCTTAATGGTCGAGCGTGGTGTTAACAACACAACAGCACAGTCTTGGAATGCTGGTACATTTATCAGACAAGTTCCTGATCCAGTATCCGTTGCTTCTGCTGCGATTGCTATTGTTGAATCTCAGTCTCAACTTGTTACAATCAATGCTGCTTCTGGAATTACCAGTGCTGGACAATCACAGAAACAGATAATCACCCCTCTTGCTGATGTTAAGACTACTACACAACAAATAGTTGCTGAAATTCAACCACAATTTAATGTTGAGTCTATCTCTAGTGTTAATACGGTTGTAGTTTATAAATTAGAACCAAGATTTAATATTGTATCTTCTTTTACAACTACTTCAGATATAGAGATTGTTAACACACTACAATCGGTTCAATCACAACTTGATATAACCAAACAAGAGTTGCAGGTATTGGTTTTCAATCCTCCAAGTGGAGCAGTTGATGGATATGAAGAAAGTGTCTTTATCAATGATCCCATCAAAACAAGAATTGGAGAAGTTGATTTGATTGATGTTAATGGTAGATATTATGCTGTAAAACGCGACACTACAGAAATTTTAATATCAAATAAAACATTTGGAGAAGATGTCGGATACGTAGGTACGTATTTAAAAACAAATCTTGGACACACAATTAGTCATTTTGATGGTATATTTTCTGATGGTTCTGCCAGTGTTTCTGGTTTAACTTTACTGGAATTGAGTAGTTATTTTCCATCGTTAACAGTGAAAGACTTTGATGAAAGAGGAGACTCTAGTTACACTCTAGTGGGTGATAAATTTAATTTGATGCCTCCATCTATCCAAAACCCAGTTGCGATTAGTTCTTCTTCCGGAACTATTGGCGGAAACATTGTTGTTCAAGATACAACATACTTCGCAAATGCTGGATATTTGTTTACCAGTGGTGGAACAGTAATTCAGTATACTGGTAAGACAACAACCCAATTTACTGGTTGTAGTCTTTATAGTGGACCAAATTCCATTAACGCTACAGAAGAATTGATCCCGTTTACAATTTCATAAATAACGGTATAAATATAAATAACTCAGGCACAAACCTTACGTCGGAACAGAAAACCAATGGCTGCTATTATCTCTGATAAGTTTCGTATTTTTAACGCGAAGCAATTTCTAGAATCCTTGACAGAAGGACCTAGCGAAACAAGTGCCGAGCGCACTAGAATGTATTTCTTTGTTGGGCGTCCTCAACCATGGAAAGCATATCTAGAAGTATATGCTAAAGGAAGTATTAACTTCACTGTTGGAAATGAAGTATATGTTGGAACATATGGTTCCACTGCTTTCCGTGCCACCGTTGCTGCAGTTTATGATAGTGCCCTCCTTCTTACCGACGTTTTTGGCAGCAACGGCACAAATTCTGTTCCCGCCATTGGTTCAAGTTTAAAAGAAACTGCAGATTCTGGTTCTAGTGATACCGGTGCTGTAGCAAAATCCGGTGTTTATCGCTACTCAACAGAGGATATTCCCCCTCTTCCTTTAGACAACCAGAGAGAAAAACTCAACGTATACGACGAAATCATTGCTGCCAAGCGTATTACTGATGCCTTTGCAAGAACAGTTATCCGTCGTTACAACTGGGACTTGGTTGCTAACCCTAAGTTTGACATGTGGAAGCCCGACTATTCTGCTACCCCTGGTGGCGGTGGTCAAGTTGGTAAGCAGACTGCTACAAACCAAACAAGCATTTCCGATGCTAAGTTCTATGTAATGAATTCTGATTATGAAGTCTTTAAGTGTCTTTATAATGGCGAAAATCCTGCCAATGCATCCGGACAGAATGCTACGGAAGAACCAAAGACTGCCGGTGCTAACTATGCTTCGGGCACTGGTCTCTATACTGAAACCTCAGGTGCTGGATACATCTGGAAGTATATGTATACGATGCCAACCGATGATGTTCTAAGATTCCTTTCTTCGGACTTCATGCCAATCGTTCTTCCTGCTAATAATACTCGTACTGCTGTTACTGGTTCTGCTGTTGACGGAGCAATTGACGTTGTTCTTATTGAAGATGGTGGTGCTAACCTACCTGCTTCACAAACACTATTTACTAGCATCAAAGGTGATGGAACTGGTGGAGTAATTGAGTTTGCTACCGATGGTTCTGGCACTATCACTTCTGCTAGTATTCAAGCAAGAGGTCAAGATTACACCTATGCTAATGTCCTTCTAGGAAATGGCAACCTCTTCTCTGACGCTGGTTTAACTACTGCTGTTGGCACAGGTGCTACTGCTGTTGGTGCTCTTGAAGTTGTGATGCCTCCTGAAGGTGGTCATGGTTTTGATCATGAACTAGAACTCAATGGTAAGCGCGTGATGACAAACATCCGCCTAACCTATGCAGAAGGTTCTGGAGACTTCCCTGTAGATAATGATTTCCGTCGTATCGGTATCCTCAAGGATCCCGTTCTTGCTGGCACTACAACATTCGCCACACAAGATACACTATCCGGATTAAAAGCAGTCAAGATTACTGGAGCAACTGCAGATTTCATTCCAGACGAAGAGATCTCACAGACTGTAACTGGTGGCACTGCAAAAGGAACTGTTGTTTCTTGGGTTCTTGATAGCGGTTCATCTACAGCAGGTGTTCTTAAGTATATCCAAACTGTTGATGCACACGTTGATCAAGGTGTAGTTCAAGCATTTGAAAGTAATGGCGCTAATGCTGTTTCTGGTGTTCTTTCTGCTGCTGCAGGTAATGTCGATACAACATATGCAAGCACACTTCTAGGTGTAACATTTACTGCTGGTTTAGCAGGCGCAGAAATTAAGAATAACTCAGGTGATGTTATCTATCAGGAAAACCGTCGTTTGATCACTCGTGCTCCTGACCAAATTGAAGATATCAAACTAGTTATCGAATTCTGATCAAAATTAAATACAATTAAGTCCCCCGAGAGATCGGGGGATTTTTTTTATCTCTATAAATACTAAGGACAAAGAATGCTAGTATTTGGCGGAAAACGATGCCACAGAAGACAAACCTTAATGTAAATCCTTATTACGAGGACTTCGACGCAAGTAAGAATTTTTATAAAATTCTATTCCGTCCCGGCTACTCTATCCAGAGCAGAGAATTAACACAAATACAATCTATTCTCCAGAATCAGGTTGAAAGTTTTGGTAAGTATGCTTTCAAACAAGGAGACCTAGTTGTTCCTGGAGAAGTTGGACTTAATACAAAATTAGATTACGTTAAGTTATCTTCTGTTTCTGAAGTTGCTGTTGAAGAAGATGGCGATATCGTATACAAAAAATATGATATCAGTCAATTAATTGGCAGACAATTGCGAGGATTAAATTCTGGTGTAATCTCTACTGTTCTAGAAACAAAATTAGCAACAGAAACTACTGCTGATACTGTTTATGTAAACTACTTAAATAGTGGCAATTCTAACAATGAATCTAAGTTTCGCCAAGGAGAAACACTAGAAGTTGTTGATGGTGTCAATACGCCATTGTTGGTTGTTGGTACTGATGGTAGTGTACTTCCTACTAGTATTCAACTCACAAATCCAGATACCGAAGATGTAACTTCAATTGAAAGTCCTGCGATGGGATTTGCTTCTGCTGTAGAAGTAGAAGAAGGAATATATTTTGTCAATGGTTATTTCGTACGCTGTAGTAAAGAAATTTTAGTAATTGATGATTACTATGACAGTCCTTCCTCAAAAGTAGGATTTAAAATTCAAGAAGAAATTATCACTCCAGAAGAAGATGCTAGTCTTTATGATAATTCTATCGGATCTTCCAATTACACTGCTCCAGGAGCACACAGATTAAAGATTTCATTAAAATTAGTTAAGTTTGAATTGAATCAAACTACTGATAAAAATTTCATTCAGTTGCTTACTACACTGAGAGGTGCAGTACAGAGAAAGGTATCTCCAACCAATTATAGTTTAATTGAGCAAACTCTTGCGCGTAGAACGTTTGACGAAAGTGGAGATTATGTTGTTGGAAACTTTGATATTGATGTTAGAGAGTATGCACAGAAAAATAAAAATGGTGGACTTTATAAAGCAGATGCGTTTGGACTTTATAATGGTCTGACTGAGGGAGAAGCATCAAGAAAGATGTTAGCTGGTGTCAGCGCAGGAAAAGCATATATTAAAGGATATGAAATTGTCAATAAAGAGACTAAGTATCTAGAAATTAATAAGGCGAGAGCAAGTCTTACTAGTGATAATATTAGATTAAAAACTAAATCTCTTCCAACTTTAAATATTACTAACGTATATGGTAGTGTTCCTCTCAATAAAGAAGGAGCAGATCTTACTGCGTATCCATATATTAACCTATATTCTACATTTAATGATGGATCTGTGGGATTAGGAGATTCCGAACTTCCTACTGATCACAGACAAACAACAGATAGAAGAGGGCAAGTTTTTGGTTCGGATGATGCTACAAAGACTATTATCGTTGAAGTAACTAATACGACACAACCTCTATCAAGTATTACAGATGCAAACTTTAATACGTTGCTTGGAGAAATTCATTTTATTAAAACTAGAAATGATGCAGGTACTGCAACCTCCACTTCAACAGTAAAAGGAATCGCTTTTGCAAAAGTCAATAAACCTTTAATCAATTCAAATGATTCTGTTAAGTTTTTAGAATTGACAATTCTTGGCAAGAAAGATGATTTGGATTTATTATTCCTAGAGTTTGATTTAGGAGATTCAAATTATCAAAGAAAAATTTTCCTCACTAGTGCAGATGCGTCTACAGATGCTAACGAACTAGGTTTCATTGTAGATTATAGTGAAACAATTACACCTGTTATTGGTAGAGCAAAACCAAATAATTTTGCTCTCAAGAAAAAAGGGTCTGGATTTAATAGCGACTCTGATATTATTTTGTCGCAAGGTCGTCAAGCTGATGGATCTACAACTTATAATGCCACATTTGGGTTATCTTATTTTGATCCAGAATTCTTTACTAAAATTCTATTAGATACTGTTCCTACTCAAGGAGCATTTGGAATTGGTAAATATGTATTTGGTTTAAAATCTGGAGCATATGGAGTTGTTGAAGGTAGTCCTTCTGGAGTATACTCTGTAGGAAAACTTTTGTTTGTAAAAACTTTATCTGGTAAATTTCAATCAGGAGAATCTATCAAAGATGAAGGTGGAAATGTAGTTAAAATTGCAAAGGATAATACAGTATCTCATTTTATTGTAACAAATCCTGGTCTGGGATATGCAGAAAATTCAAATATTTTAGTCAATGGCGTTGAGTATGATAATTCTGTTGTTGATTTAGCAAGACTGAACAGCGGTGCTTTCTATAGAGCAGAAATTAAAAATAAATCTGCTCTATCTACAGAATATGCACAACCACCAGCAGTAACTGTAAAACAACCTGATGGTTCTGCAACACCTGCTCAAGGTGCAGTCATTTTAGCAATTCTAACTAGAAATGCAGTAACAACATATACTCCACAAAATATAAAATCAGTTTCTGCCAAGTATGGATCTGCTGGAGAAAATGTATTCACTGCAGATGTTGTAGTTGATGATGCAGAATTTGCAGAAATTAAATCTATTACTGATTTTACTTTCTTTGGAGATAAAGGATATAATTTTATTGAATCTACTAGTTTTAACGCAGATGCTAGTAATGTGCTTCAACAGGGAGATGTTATTCAATTCTCTGATACGGATAATAATTTGGTGCGTTCCACCATACAATATGCAACAATAAAACAAGGAGCATTTAAGACTAGAATTTATCTAGATACAATGCTTCCTGGTGATGTTGTTAACACCAGCATTGTACGTTTGCGTCCTAGAGTTGGAAATGCAAATCAAGGAACTCTCATTTATCCAACTGGAAGTAATCAAATTAAACAGATTGCTTCAACACCAGAAGAAACTAAGATTAAGTATTTTTTCCGTAGAGATTTTGTAACTACTGCGGCTACTTCTGGTGGTGTAATTACATTTGCTGCACAGTTACCATTTGGCACACAAAGATTTGCTGCTTTTACTGAAGAGAATTACATTATTACTGTTCTAGATCCCGGCGATTCTCCTAATGTGCATACCGGAGATATTGTTTATATCGACAAAGATGCGGTGGAAATTAGTTCATCCACTGATACTAGTAGTGGACTAATCGCAGGAAGTATTAGTTTGCAATTGCCAACAACATACTTTGGAACAATTCCATCAAATGGAACTTATCCAAAGTTAAAATTGACCGCTACACTAGAAGTAGAGAATGCAAAACCAAGATTAAAAACTTCTATAGAAAATAGAAGAATTGTGATTAGTTCCAGTGGTGATAGAGTAATCCCATTTAGAGGTATTAATTATGACACTGAAGTTGTTGAAACACTTTCATATTCTGATGCTTATAAACTCAGATATGTTTACGAAGGTAGTGCTACTCAACCACCTCAAGCAGACTCTGCAGGAAATCTAATTTCTGGCGCAGATGTTACCGATAGATTTACCTTCGACAATGGTCAAAGAGACACTGTTTATGACGTTTCTAGATTGGTTTTAAAACCAGGATATGAACAGACCACAGGACAACTTCTAATTGCTTTTGATTACTTTGAGCATTCTGTTGGAGATTTCTGTACAGTTGATAGTTATATTCATGAAGCAGGAGTTACTGAAGATGAAATCCCATCATTTAATTCATCTGTTTATGGTATTATTAATCTTAAAAATATTTTAGATTTTAGACCTAAAGTAGATACTACTGCATCTATTGCTGGTTTCCAAGATACTGCATCGTTAGCAACAACAATTGGTCCATTTGCTGGCGCTGGTGCGGTTGTTTCATCTAGTCCTGCATCTGATACAAACTTAGAGTATACATTATCATTCAGTCAAGTTCAATATCTAGACAGAATTGACGGTGTATTTCTTAATAAGAATGGCAAATTCATTATTAAAGAAGGCAATTCCTCACTCAATCCATCAAAACCAGATCCTGTTGATGATGCAATTCCTCTGTTCTATGCATATATTCCTGCATATACACAAAACAGTAAGGATGTAAGAATTACTCCTGTTGATAACCGTCGCTATACAATGCGTGATATCGGCAAACTAGAAAAACGTATTGAGAGACTTGAATACTATACTACACTCAGTGTTCTTGAGCAACAAGCATTGAATATGCAAGTCAAGGATGAAATTGGATTTGATAGATTCAAATCTGGTTTCTTGGTAGACAATTTTGAATCTCATAGAACAGGAAATTTAACTTCTCTAGATTACCAGTGCTCTATTGATTCTCAGCAATCTGTCTTGCGTCCACAATCAAAAGAAGATTCTTTTATACTTAAAGAAGTAAATACCAGAGAAGATCAACGAGTTGTTTCTGGATACAAAAAATCTGGAAATGTAGTTACTTTACCGTATTCTAGTTTAGAATTTATTGGTAATAATTTTGCATCAAAAACACTGAATCCAAATCCATTTGTTGTTCTTCAATATGTTGGAGATTCTGTTCTCTCGCCAAGTATTGATCAATGGTATGATACTACAGAAGAACCACTAGTTGTTGATACTAATACGGATCTATACAAGATTTTCTTATCCAAAGAAAATGTAAAAGAAAGTTTTTCTAGTTTGTATAATTCTTTTGTAATTAACTGGGTTGGTTCATCACCATCTTTCTCTTCAATCAATTCTCTTGGTAATATTAATAGTCAAGACGCTCAGTCAAAAGTAAAACTAGCATCTACTGCTAGTTCTTCAAACATTAGTCCAAAAAATAATGATGTTGCGAAAGGAGTTCAAACCAAAACGGTAAGAGGAAATTCTGTATCTTCTGCTTTACAGTTCTTTGCTAGAAGTATTCCGGTTAAGTTCGTTGTTAGAAGACTGAAACCAAATACTACTATTTCTGTCTTTTTAGAAGGTAGAAATATTAGCCGTTGGGTAAATCCAGATCTCAGATTTACTGGGATTGCTGGCAGTTCTCCATCTGCTTTTAATGGACCAGTAACTACAGATGATGATGGAAATGCTAGTGGTATTATTATTATTCCTGCTGGACTTCCACCAGAAGAAAATACAACTTGGACTGGAGATGTAGATACTGTATCATATGATTCTTCTGGAGAAGAAGTAAAAATTGCAGCGGGTATCAAGACATTTAGATTTACTTCTAGTTCTACAGATGAAGACAAATCTACTGTAACTACCTATGCAGAAGTTAAGTATTATGCGACTGGTATTTTGCCGGAAAATCCAGGAACAATTGTTTCAACCAAACCATCTTTCTTTAAAGCGAATGAAGGTGTCCAATTCATAGATAGCAATACTGATAATCCTGTAAGACCAAATCCACTTGCTCAAACGTTTAAAGTTGAAAACTATGATGGGGGTGTCTTTACAACTGGTCTCGATCTGTACTTCAATAAAAAGAGTAATAAAATTCCAGTTAAAGTATATTTGACAAATGTAGATTCGGATAAACCAGGAAAAAATATTATTCCTGGCACAGAAAAAGTTATATCCCCATTTACTTTCCTTAAAATTTTTACTAACGGAAATGTTTATGTAACTCAAGGAGAATCAATTACCGGTTCTACTTCTGCTGCAAGTGGTCCTCTTGCCAAAATTATTGATAAAAATGGTGTTGACCTGGTGCCTTCCTCTTCAGGAAGATATCTATTAACAAATGAACAAGTTTACACTATGGTTCTAGATAACCATAATGGTCGTTCTTTCAACCAAAATGAAAGTTTAATTATACCTTCTGTAATTTTAGCAAATAATACCCAAGGAACAAATTCGGTATTGACTATCGCAAAAGATAGCGGAAAAGTTTCCGCTGTTAAAATTCTAAATCCTGGATTAAATTATGATAGCGCAATTATTTCAATCGAGAGTCCACAACTTCCTGGAGGATCAGTTGCAACTGCACGAGTAGAAGTTTCTGGTGGTAAAATTTACAACACAGAAATTTCATTGACTGGTTTTGGATATACAGAACCACCATCAGTGGTTGTTAGAGGCGTTGGAAATGGCGCTGGAGGGTGTGTTATTGAGACAGAGATAGAGATTGATACCCCAGCAATTAGAATGGGCGTAGCAATTGATTCTGAGCAGATCACAGATTCTACAATACCCACACATTTTGCTTTTGATCATCCAGTATATCTACAGAATGATACTGAATATGCTCTTGCTATTGAAACAGATTCTACAGATTATGAACTATGGGTATCAAGACTAGGAGAAACGGATATTGCCACAAGCACAGTTATCACTACACAACCTTCTCTTGGTTCCGTTTATAGATCTCAGAATACTGAGAATTGGACGGAAGATAATTTTGAAGATATCAAATTTAAGATGTATAGAGCAGAGTTTGATATCACAAGAACTGCAGAGTTAGTTCTTACAAATGAAGATTTGGGATATGAACTTCTACAGAAGAATCCATTCCAAACTAGTGCCACAGCAAACACAAATGCAACCTCATTGTTGTTTAGAAATAATAACAATATTGTACGTGTTAATCACAGAGATCACGGATTTGAAACTCTTGGAGATTCTTATGTTTTCTATAGAACAGCACTAGAAACCGGTGGTATAACATCTGATATTTTAAATAATACATTATTCCAGATTTCCAATAGCGGAGTTGATACGTATGACATCACATCATCTATTTCTGCTTCCGGAAATATTATAGGTGGTGGAGATAAAGTTTATGCTTCTTACAACAGAAAATACGAAACTTTATACCCACAAATGCAATATCTAACTTTTACTGGAACTAAGTTAGAATCTATGGTAAAAACTACAAATGTCATTGCAGTAGATGCTTCCAAAATTAATTATGATTCTTATGATCAGTCTGATTATGAAAAAACTTTCTTGAATGAACCCCATTACTTTACTAACCAAAAATTTATTTCTTCAAATATTAATGAAATATTGAACGATTTAACAAATTCTCTATCATATAAGTTAGAACTATCTTCTACAGTATCACATCTTTCTCCTGTTGTGGATCTCTCAACCTCCAGTGTAAAGACATCTACTAACAGAATAGAAAAAGCATATGGACAGGAAGATCGTTATGGAAGAAGAGATCAAGTTATTGAATTTTATCCAATCTACTCATTTACTATTTCTAACATTACTGGAGTTACCATTCAAAATGATCAAGCAATTGAAGGATATAACTCAAAAGCAGTTGGTAAGATTGCAAAAGTTAGTGGAAATACAGTTTGGGTAAAACTTAAAACTTCACAGTTCTTCCAGAAAGGAGAAAGAGTTACTTTAGGAAATCAACCAACTTTAGTTGAAACTGTAAATGGAGCAGAAGTTCCAAGAGCAGTTGTTGATACCAGTCCAATTCAAGATTTCCAGGAAATTCCTGATGCTGCCACAATTACAGCAAGAAATCCAGCTACACCAGTAGAAACTTATGACAATATTATTACTGGTAAAGCAGTAATTTGGAATGATAGAACACAAGAATTGACATTGAGGATTGACACTCAACCTATTGCTGGAGATTTTAATGGGAGGATTCAAGACAATGATGCATATGCTAGAAAAGCACAGTTAGTTGACCAAGTTTCTGATATTTTCCGTGTAGGTGATATTGTATCATATCCAAATCAACCTGCCGATGAAGTTCTTTTCTTAGAAGTTGGTACTATGACATACAGCAGTGGTTCTGAATTTGTTTCAGAACTTACTTCTAGAAATAGTTCTTCTGTTGCTAAGTATATTACAAAAGAAGTTGCTATTGCAAATCCCGCTACTGCAATTGATGTGCATTTAACTTTAAATATTAGAGATCTTTCTGATATTGAAGTTTTATATAAATTCAAAAAAGCATCCAGTAATGAAAATTTTGAAGATATTGATTGGGAATATTTTAATGGCACTGGTCAACCAGATTCTTTGGAAATTGCTGCCCCAGAGAACAGCATTTCGAGTGTAATTGAGAAGCAAGAATCATACCAAGACATTACTTATAGTGTAGCGGATCTTCCCGAATTTTCCTCTTTTGCTGTCAAGATTGTTATGAAGGGTATTGATCCAGCATACGTTCCTAAGATTCAAGATATCCGAGCAGTAGCAGCATTCTAATTTCCGCGTATGGGTTATATTAAAGTCAAAGGGCATGATGGTCTCGTTAGAGACGAGACCTCAGGTGCCATAGTCAATCACAGCGATTCTGCTATTCAAGCAAGACGCAAACAACGACAGTTGAATTCCGCGTTAGACGACATAAATATGTTGAAGGATGAAGTCTCTGAAATTAAATTCCTACTTAGAGAGTTAATAAAAAATGCCAGCAATTAATGTCGCAAGAACTGATACCTTTGAAAAACAAAGGGTCAAAATTAATGAAATTGGTGCTCAAATTTTTAATGTTACTGCAGGTGGATCTGATCTATCTACAGGAAACTTAAAATTAGGTGATGGTTCAGTATCTGTTCCAAGTCTAGCATTTGTAAATGATGCTACGTTGGGTATCTATAGAAATGGCGCAGGTGTATTAGGATTTACTAGTAACAGTAAAAAATTATCAGATCTGTCATCAAAAAACGGTAAGTATTACAGGGATTTTGTAATTGAGAAAAATAGTCTCGATACGCTTGGCAGTTCTATTTTAACTACTGGTAGTAATTATGACGCTGGATCTTATTCTGGCATTGCATTAATTGGTGGTACTGGTGATTCTGCTACTGTTGGTATCGAAGTTGATGGATTTGGTGGAAGTATAACCCAAACAGGTACTGGATATATACCAGGAGTTTATTTAAATATTCCCGTTCTTAGTAACGGATCCGGCACTGGTGCTCTTATCGACTTTACGGTCGATGAAATTAGTGGTGCTATTACTAATCCCGGTATTAACTATGCTTCCGGTGCATATACAAATCTACCAGTAACTGGTGGTAATGGTCAGCAAATGACTGCTGATGTTACAGTTTCATCTTTCGCTGCTACAGTAACTGGTGGAACCAACTATCCAAACGGGGTGTTTAAGAGCATCCCAATGACGGGTGGTAATGGAACAGGAATGCTGATGAATCTCAGTGTTCAAAATGGTGGTGTACAACCTGTTGGTGGGGTTGATAGTAGTGAATTTGTATCTGTCACATCTCAGTATACTGCAGGAGATGTTGTAACAGGAACTATTCCTCTTGCAGGAACACAAACATTTGAAGTTAAATCTTCTCTAGGTAACAAATATTTCCTTGATGGATTTGAAGGAGGAGATTTTAATCTTCTAAAAGGTAAAACTTATATCTTTGAAGTTATTGATCCAACAAACGGTTCACACCCGATGTTCTTTTCATCTACACAAGATGATGCCAATACTATTTTAGATGCTGCTGATGGTTTTACATATGTTCTAGACGGAGTTACGGTAACTGGGGCAAACTTTGTTTCGGGTTACTTTGGTGCTACTAATAGAAGCATTACATATGCAGTACCAGCAAACCCAGCGAATGCTGTTGTTTATTATGGATGTGCTGTTCACCCCAATATGGGTGGTGGGATTACTCATTCAGATCCAAATCCACAGCAAAGTGGATTCCAGATGGAAATCGACACTGTTGGTGGTAGTATCACAGAATTTATAGTTAATGCTCCCGGAGATGGTCTTTACCAAGCAGGAGATGCCATTTCTGTTGCTGCAGCAGATTTATATGATGTAAACACTGCCAATGCAGGAACACTAGGTTCTGGTCTGCAGATTACTCTTGGTGGTAATTTTGGTGCTATTTCAGCATTAGATCAGATCGTTGATTTTGGTACTGGATATCAAACTGGAGATTTTCTCACATTAGCAAGTGCAGTTAATAATGTTAACACTTATGCTAGAGGAGAATTGACCTTTACTGGTGTTACCTTCACGTCTACAGCAGGTGTTACTGAACTACAGTTTACAGGTAATGCTTTTGGCAGTGCTAGAACCTATAGTAATATTGCCGTACAAAATATTAGTAGTGGTGGTAAATCTAAAACTAAATCTAAATAATAATGGCAAACACAAATGCAATAGTATTACCTACTGCACCAGTACCTGGCACTACAAAAAGTCCAGAGAATCTTATTATCTATTCTAAACCTAAGACAGGTAAGACTACAATGCTTTCTAAACTGAAAGATTGTCTTATCATAGATTTGGAGAAGGGTACAAATAAGATAGATGCAATGAAAGTACAGGCTAATAGCCTAACAGAACTACATCATATTATCAAAGCTGTTAAAGCTTCCGACCACAAATACAAATACGTTGCAGTAGATACTGTAACAGAGCTAGAGGCTTGGTGTGAGTGGGATGCTACAGCAATGTATATGAAAACCCCTATGGGTAAAAACTTTAATCGTGTCCAAGATCCGAAGACCGGGGAGAGGAAAGTACTTCCAAAGAGTCAATGGCACAGTGTATTAAGTTTACACAAGGGCGCAGGATACCTGTATCTGCGTAATAGTTTCAAGCAGTGGATGAATATGCTACTTACTTTAGCTCCTCATGTAATTTTCGTAGCACATGTAAAAGATGCTATGTCTGAGAAGAAAGGTAAAGAGGTGGCTGTCAAAGACCTTGATCTTACAGGTAAGCTGAAGACCATAACTGCACAGAAAGCCGATGCTATCGGATATGTGTACTGGG
>WLWF01001830.1_pt1 | contig 16416 bp, 24 predicted proteins | sample 6718331 | NCBI WGS metagenome assembly WLWF01 (sample SAMN12718692, study PRJNA515312) | sponge metagenome | isolation source: marine sponge | host: Mycale hentscheli | place: New Zealand: South Island, Marlborough, Capsize Point | collected 2003-05-01
GTATGGTAATTTCTTTGGGCTTGTCTTTTTGCCACCCCCTCACCCCTTTTGGCTTTTTGTTGGTTCGTTGGCTGCAGCCGTTTTGGTTGATTGCTTCCAGATAGTTCACCGAGTCGAAAAAGTTTTTCGGCAATTTTTCAAAACTTGAAAGGGTGAACTAATGAGTTGCTTTATTTGTGATGACGAAACGATAACAGCCGTTGGCAGATACATAACGTGCAGCAAGTATCGAACACGCCCGTTATGGGGTGAGAAGAATGCTCACTATTTCAGTGACTTCGACACGATATGTAGCAAGCTACATAAATACATGGCGGTATCAGTTGCTTGCCGTTACGGCGAGAAACCAGAATTTACGCCGCTATCCTGGAACTGGAAGAAAGCACCGAAAGTAACTAATCCAGGTCACATCATCGGCTACCTGCGTTGTATTCGTTACCAGTCAGATAACGCCCCACGTCCAGTACGTGAGGAGATGGAGACGTACATCGAGAAGCTAACGGAAATATGTATCGCTGAACTGACTACTGACTCATGGGGTTACAAGCCAGAGCATGAAAGCAGAAAGGCGGTGCAAGCATGAGTGCTTATAAAGAATTCTGTCACGATTGCTCTATGGCTGGTTTCGTACCTTGCAACAATGAAGTATTCCGACGGCTGGAAGATCTTGAAGATCAGCTGGATCTGGACTGGATCGAATACATGGAGCATCCATACCTAGGCTTCGATGGTAACGAATACCATGCCGACGGTATCTCCATAGAATCCGCATATCGTCTGCAAGATATGGGTGTGAAGATAGACGATATAGACGACTTTCTGGAATTGTTCACTGAGAGGGAAGGTAGCCGATGGCGTTCCGTAGTAGACCGCTACTGGACTAGCGAGTCTTTACAGTTGGATAGCTACTAACGGCCCGCGATGAACCGTCCTGGGAAACCGGGGCGGCTATCGCGTGCCGTTGTTGGCTCGCTTTTTTACCTTTACAGAAAGTTAAACACGATGATTATTCCAACAAGACTTAAAAAAATTGCTCAAGTATGCGATACAGGTTCCAGCCGTTACACGCTCGACAATGTTCATATTCGACAACGTGACGATAAAACAGAATTGACCGCAACAAATGGTAAATCATTATTGCGGTTCATTGTCCCCGATGATCAAAACACTGTGCCGAATTGTGAAACACAAATAGAGAAAAAGGATTTCAAGCGTATCGTCGGAGCAAGTGGCACGGTATCACACCGAATTAGTGAGACTCCTAACGGGGTGGTACGCTTCCAGGCTAACAACCGTGATGGATCACCCGGTGCTATGGTAGAGGCTACTACTGAGAACGCCGGACGCTATCCCGATGCCGATACCGTGCTGGATTACCCGCGGCCCGATTTCAAGCTACATCGGGTGAACGCCAAATTGTTGCGTGATTTGCTGGATGCCGTTGTGACCAGCGGTGCGGATGTCATCGACCTTGTTACGGGTGGCGAAGGTGACCCTGTTTATATCGACGGCACATGTGAAGGGAAGCATGACGTACATGCGGTCGAGTTTCATGGAATTTTGATGCCATGCACCAAATAACGGCCCGGAATACACGCCCCTGCTAATACCAGGGGTGTCATTCTGTGCCGTTGTACGGCTGTTTCATTACTTAAATTACAGGCCGTAGGTACTGGTTTTCAGTACTTGCGGTGACTTCGTAGGTTCGCCAGTAAGGCGTGCCGCTACCCGTTGTGTGCATAGTCAGTATTTCACTGATTGCACGCCAGGGGGCCGGTGTGCTTGCAGGGCGTGCCATTGGTGTCCGTATGATCGTTGACAATTTGGGCGGGTGGAACAATTCGGATTCGAGTCCGAATTGACTAGGGACGGCCGTGCCATGACCCGAGTGCACTGGGGTCATGATGTAAGAGCTCTTACGTCATGAGAATGGTACAGCTGTAACAATTTCTCCCACGTGCGGAATTGTCCTCGAGACCTATTCGTTTTCTCACGATGCAAATTGTCCAAAAAACAAAAAATAAATTTCGTTTGATAGAGACAATATGTACAGAAAAAGCACCAAAACGGATGCCATAAAGGCATACACATTTTTCGAATTTTATTCTGACGGCGATCTGAAACGGTTTTGCTTGAAAAATTTTTTTACACGTGTTGAAAATAAAAATGCTCATCGAAAAGTGGCAACCGTTCGATGAGCATCTTTTTTTTGCGTCCGACGTTAAACGCAAGTTTGTATCGCAAAGCCGAGCCAGCCTAGACGATGAAGAAAGGCTGACTCGGCCCCAACGAAAGGCCCAAAGCCATTGGGTTAATTTTGTGGGAAAAGTCTGTGATTGGTGACTAGAATTTGGTCTGCTCGCCCACTCGTCAAATGATTCACTGATGAGATTCTGTCGTACTCACGTAGCAGTGATTTCAATTCTGCCATCTCTGTTTTCATGGCTTGCAGTTTTGCAACCAGAGAAGGGCGATCACCGTGCCTCTCAACAAACTGCGAACGCTGGTCAATTTTTTTGTTTCGCTGACCCCTGCGATACGTTTGCAGGTCACGGGCGTCATTTAAGAGTGCTGTGTACCCGTCAGCCAATCGCGGATTGTCATTTATCAAGTCAAAGGTTTCTTGCACCAGAGTTTCTGGAATGAACTCTTTGGAAATTTGTGCCTCGCAAATGTCACGCCAATCTGAAAACGCCTGCTGCTGATTTCGTGTTTTTCGATTCAGTAGCTTTTGCACATGGCTGGATACTTCTGGCTGTTGTTCGTCAACGAGTCCAAGTTCGGCAGCGAGATCGACTTGGGCTTTTTTGGTTTTGGCTGGCATGATTTACTCCTGAGAGGTTGAAACAATTACTACCCTCAATGTCATGCACAATCTGCTTTTGGTAAACTTGTCTCACAAGTTTTTTTGCCAGCAAGAAATGACCATCATCACCATGAATGACGACCCGCCAGAACCGGAAGATGATGGTCTTGATGATGTGCTTGATGACGCACCGTCAACCGGCCCGCACATGCCAGAAGAATAGGCATCGCTGAATCGAGCAGGCCGAATTGGCTCCCCTGGCACTCAATCCTTACTTGTCCACTTGTACGGTTTACCCCCGGCTCCTGAGATACCGTACAAGTAAGGGTCTGGAGGGGCGTTTCACCGCCTGTTTTGAAGTCCCATTCTTACTTGTACGGGGGTGTACAAGTAACCGTACAAGTAACCCTTACTTGATCACTTTCTTACTTGTACACCTACCCTTACTTGTACGCTATTTTTTGGCAAGTGTACAAGTAAGTTTAACCCCTATATTTATAGTATTAAATATATATTGGAGGGGTTACTTGTACGCTATCTAGTAGGCGGGGGTAAAAGTGTACAAGTAAGGGTCATCAGGGGCCGTCATCGAAGTTCAAAAAGTCGTCCATTGTGCTGTCATCGACTGCCAGTTTTTCAGGCAACCTCCACATGTGCGGGTCGGTATTTGCAGTCCTCGGAACTCGCTCCAAACCACACTCCTTACGAGCCGTCCTGATCTGCCTGTCACTATGGCCTTGATTCCTCATCTTGGCGTCAATGTCTTTGCTGTCAACTGGCCCGTCCTGCATGATCTCATACAGATCAGAAATTGCGGCCTCTCGCTTGTCAGTCTTTTTCCGGCCATCTTCCGACTGCGTGCTCGAGCGGATTACCGAATTGGCACAGACTTCCAGCACTTCAGGAAGCCACTCTATGCGTGGGTGCTGATCTTCAGTCAGCCGGTAGGCTTGTGCCTGATTATCGCCACCATAATTCGACTTTGTGCAGACCATTAACCTCCTGCGAGTGAATCCAACATTGTCATCATCAGGGTCCACTACAACATGCAGCACGCTTCGGGGTACTTGTGTCCATGCACCAGCACCTCCAGCAGTTTGAACGGCTGACACGTCCTTTGAACGCTTGTTGATATGGTGAACCGCGACAACTGCAATATCTTGTCGCTGTGCCATCGCTTTCAATGTCGTCAGAGCGGTACGCACTTCCTTGTTGTTGTTGCTATCGCCGTCAATGTAGTCCTCCAGAGGATCGAATATCAGTAGCTTCACATTTCCAAGTCGCTGGATTTCCTCCTCCAGCAACTCAATGTCAGTATTCAATTTCAATCGTCTGGCGTTTTCATTGTCATCTTCAGGGTCATCAGTAGTCCCGTGCATGTAGTGAATCTGAGTCAGATCAGCACCACATGCTTTGAGTCTTGGCACAATCGCTGTTGCTGGTTCATCTTCTGTTGTGAAAAAGAGTGCCTGACCTTGTGGACAAGTGCCTGTGCCATCAGGATGCGGCCAGCCTTGCGACACTCGTGTTGCCAAGTCCATCGTCAAGAATGATTTTGTGCCACCCTGTGGGCCAGTAAGGAGCGTCAACTGACCAATCGGTATTCGATTCTTCCAGAACCACACAACTTCCTTTGGCTCGATGCCAGCCATGCACTCCGATACCATCTTGCGATTCTTGCTATCGCAGATATTCGGTGCTGGCTCTTTGCTTGATGCTTTCTGGCCGAAACCTTTTGCACGTAATGCTGACGCTGCTTTTGTATAATCGCCGCCGTGATGGATTAGCGTGTATGCGTGAAACTTAGAATGAAATTCATTCGCTGGTAGCAGCGTGCAATCGGAATCCCATATCCAGATAGATGCTTCATACTCATCAGTCTGTTCTGAAATCGTTGCAGTCTTTCGCCGTCTACCTTTTGGATCGTTGGTATAGGGTGTCATCCCGCGATCACTTGGGCCTATTGGTGACCAGCCTGGGCCGAGAACATCCTTCCAGTCACCACGAGCATTGAAATCTTTACCAGGAAGCAACTCATCTTCCAGCTTCTCACGCTTTACAGGCATTGCGGGCGGTAAACCCTCTGCAGGCATCTTGCATTTTGGCTGCAGGTCTTTCCATGAAAACCGCCTATTACCATCACATTTCACAAGTTTTGTTTGCGGTGGACAATGTGAGTATTCGTCTTTTCTATTGAGAAATCCCGGCACTCTGGCGAGTCGCTGAATATCGCACACGCCATTGTCGGCAGCACCATTTCGTGCGAGCACTTCCTTGCGAAGTCGCTTCAGTTCCTTCTTTTCATCCTCTGTTGATTTGTTTGTTGGCGTAGGGAGGTGGTCCGCACAACTGCCTCCAAGTGCATGGGCGATCCACTTCATTCGATTGCTCCACTCGACCAAGTCATCCTCCTGCTCGGCAAGCAACCAATAAACATGAGTACCGCCACCACTTGCGACTACTATTGACGGTTCCGGCATTCCGGCCTCTTTTATCGTCTGCAATGCTCGCTCTGGAGGTGTCCCGTCAAAGTCGGCGAAGTAGCAGACTGCATGGCTTGTGCCAGCTTTACCAGTGGCATTTGGCTTACGTGGATTGAGTCCGAAGAAAACGCAACCACCGTCCTTGTTGAAACTTGCCATTTCTTCAATGGTTGATTCAAAGTCGTCGCATTCAGGAACAGGATTGAACCAGACGCGAGTATCTTTGTTCAGTGTGTCAAATAGAACAGTGTCAGTCTGACGGTAAAGATTGGTTAGAAACTCAACTGCTTGGTGCTTATCTATACCGTTACCGTTCGAGTGATTTGCAGTAACATCCATGAGAATGAAAACTCCATTTTACTTTCACACGTACCGCCATCTTGGTAGAATGGAGATACGCAGTTTTTGAAATTAACCCGTCAACGATGCTTCTCTAAAAAGTCGTTGGCGGGTTTTTTTATTGGTAAGCCAAAACGATCCCTACGGCTTCCAAACGCCAATTACTGCTACTGCTACTGTTGCTACTACTATTTGATTTACCGGCGCGCCAATGATCATCTAAAATGAACTGACACTCCGATTTCTTAATAAGACTGCAGTAGATTCGCACCTACTGCAGTCTTTCTTTTCAACTGTGAGCCATCTCGCCAATTTCTGTAATTAGTTGACCGCATAATCTTGCGAGTCTTTTCTGGTCATTCATGAGAAGAACATCAGCAGCCATCACGAGGCCAGCGGCCTGTTGCGTCAACTGCCTTCGCTCGAATGGTGTCTGGTCTAAATACTTCCAGTTTTCCATTGCCTGCATTGCCTCATTCATGACTATTACTGCCGAATTAACTTCCTGCTGTTCGTAAACTGCTTCGCACAACATTGCATGTCACTCGTTTCCACCCTCCTATAGACAGAAACTTGTGATTGAAGTTGCACCGACAACAAGCCAGCACAACCTTGCACTCAATCACTCCGATATCCCCAATGTCACCTGAAACCACAAGCCGGTAAACTTGCGAATTGACTTTTTTTTGGCCCAAAGAATTTGGGGACCATGGCCGCATTTCTTGCGACAACAGCACGTGCCTGTTCACTGTGTTCCGCTGGATCAAAAAACACGAGCGTTTGCCGCACTGACGTCGTGCGTTGAAGCAACTCGTCATCAGTCCATCTAGCCCGAACTTCTGCTGATCTCTTGGCAATAATTGCGGGGTTTGGTGCTGCTGCTTTCCTGTCATACTTGCCACCACCAAAACCCTTTTTTCTGGCTGGTAAGTGGCTCAATTCACGTTTACGGAGCGTGTCGAATCGCCTGGGCGGCATGCCGATCTCTTGGCATATTTCCCGCTGAGACAGTCCATCACTCCATAGCTGTTCAACCATTCGTATCGCACTTTCTTCCATGTCGCACTCCTTTGCTTCGATTGTTTTCAGGCTTTCGGAATCCCCAAAACGAATTCCGGTGAAATGTCCCATCGCCCACCAATGCACCCTCCCAACATTGGCGAGCGAGGGACGGTTTACTCGTTAAGAATTACCTTGCATCAACCTCTCTCGCTCCTGCTCGCACTCTCTGCAGAAACATTTCGTCATGTCGTGGCTGTGAATCTTTTCATGGCAACGGCGACAAACACCGACTAATTCGTATAACGGCTCATCGCCTACGTGTGCATATGTCAGATGATGTGCTTGCTCCGAGTCAGCAACCCCACATGCCTTGCATATCGGATCACGTTCCAACACAGCCGCTCGCTTGATAGCCCAGCGATCTGTCTGCAGGTAGGCGTTATATTTGTTGAAGAATTTATTCCGGTGCCAATCGGCGATCTCTTCGTACCGCTGACGTTCTGCTTCTTGGTATGAGTCTGCAAGTTCTTGATCAATTTCAGGCACGGTCGATAAAGGCTGTATCGCCTCAATATCAACCTTTTTCATGACCTCAAAATTGCCACAGTCCAAGCACTGCATTCCGTAATGACGCGATCCGTTACGCTGAAACCTATATGCTGGCTTTGTCCGTTTATGACCACATTTCGTTATTGGTTGCGGACAGGGGGGAAGGAGCGAGTCTTGAGTCTCATTCGTATCTGTAACTATCATTCCTGCACCTCCTCTCCGTAATCGCAGTTTTTCTGATAGTGTTCATCAGCAATCACCAACAGCTTTTGAGTTTCTGCGTATGCTTGCATCAGGTTGTTCGCTGCTACCTTTGAGGCATCTGCTGAACGAATAGCAGGAAGATCATTCGTATCTGACGTTAAGAGTGCCGTCAGATTCGTAGCTGCTGCAGACAAGTATTGGATCAATGCAAGAAAGTCGTCCGCATAGTTGTCCGGGCTATCGAGATAGCTGTATTCGATGTATTCACTGATAGATTTCGCAAGGCAGTCCACGCAAACGCATTTCTGGCCACTGTTGTTTGAATTATCCATAGTTAAAACTCCGTATTGAAAGTAAAAATCGAACCAAAACACGCTGGCAGAATCGAACTGCCATCAACCTCCTGGGCGTGCTTGCAAGTGCCTACCGAAGAGAGAAGCATCACTCACCGCAACTGTTACGACGCCACTTGTTGCTGGGCGGCAGATGGGGCCGAATGTCTGGCGGCCCACCTACTGCGAGGCTGCTGTGTCAAAATGGACTGGGACCGTCCCCGTTCATTGACGGCTGCCGAATAACAGTTGGGGGCGGTGGTGGCGAGTGTGCCATCGCAACTTCGGCAATGATTTCAAGACTGCCAGCGATAGATTCCAGCGAAGCCAACAGGCGATTGTTGACGACTGGTGCTGGTGCTGGTGCCGGTGCTGCTGGTACTGGTGGTGCTGGTGCCTGTGATGGATCAACAGCAGCCGCAACAGCGGCATCACCCTCTGATTGACTCACCCAGTAATCAGGATTCCTAACCTGCCTACCGTCCGGGTAGACAACGTAATAGTCCATCTTCCCCTTGTAGACAGAATTCTGAATCAACTTCTGGGCGTCAGTATCCTTCGGGGTACGCTTCCCCTTCCAGTGTGCTGACGTAACGTGTCCAGCAGGAATATCTCGCTCTGACAGAACCACAGTCTGTCTTTTCGTTTGACGACTCATAACTATCACTCCGATTGTTAAAGTAAAAAATCAACCCTCAAAACTTGATTCCACGTTTCAATTTCTCGCCTTGCTTGCTTGCTTCGTAGGCAGCCTGGATGTCTTCACGGCACCATTTCGAATCAAGAACTTCTTTAATGTCCACAACACTCACGTAGTCTTTGCCACTGCTGATTGCTTTGACCTTTAAGCCATCAACGATTGCATCCTGCAGCGTTTTGTGGCCACGTGTTCGACGTGCTATGTAGTCCCGTGCTTGTGCCTCAGACAGATATTCTTTTGGCGTGCCGGCATTCACTCTGCCGTTATGCGATCTTTGAATCTGTGCGTTTCGTGCGGGACGGCAGGCAGCTATATAAGCAAGTTCTGCTGCATGTGTTTCCCACTCTGGCATCTGCAGAATGCTGATCACGCAACCACGTAACTCGTCACGACCAGGACTGACACGAGTGCCTAAGTCCTCAGAGCGTCCCACGTATTCGATGCCGCCATGCTTTCTTGAAATAGCAAAGTAGATGCCGGCCTTACCTTTGAAATGCTTCCGCACATCACTGATTTCATACAATGGGATATGCGGAACATCAGGGTAGCTGGCCAGAGAATACTTGTCTGAATCAGCCAGTAGCTTGACGTCAATATCGCTATCCAACTCACTGAGTAATTCTTGCGAGCGTGCTATTTCGTTCTTCAGTTCACTGTTCCGGCTAATCAGTTCTTCAAGTGTCTGCTTCGCTATCGCTATCTTTGCTGATAATTCATCTGCTTCCTGGGCCGCCTTTGACTCGTCTACTGCCGGCGTTTCTGGCTGACCTCTACCACCTGCCTTCGCCAGTGCTTCCATTGGACGAGCCATCGTGAACAGTTCAGCTTTTGACAACATAGCGATGCCAAAAAAGAAATCTGCCGTCACGCCAAACGGTTCAACAAGTTCACCAGATTTGTATTCTGACTTCTTAGCGTCTTGAAAAGCGTTGTAAGTAGCTGCACAAGCAACCTTTGCTACTGCCTTCTTTGTGTTGCCTGACTTAACGCCTACAACTTTCACCCACCACTCTTCGCCAGTTGCCTGAACAATCTGGACGATATTCGTATTCTGTGTGACTCGTCGCTCCAATATCCTCCATGGAGTTGCGTTATTGACTCCGTTTACCCAGCAATCATTACCCTCTGGCTTGCCGATAACCTCATCGAAAAACAGCGGGTGTCCCTGCATTGTTTCGATACTCATCATTCACCCCCATTCGATGAAGAGGGTGCTGTGGCATCACGTGCTGCCTGTTTCATTTGCTCGACTGTGCCACCAGCATCACGGGCGACTCTTGCTGCTTCGCGTGCAGCAGAGGCAATAGAAAGGGATGGAAACTGGCCTAAATAAATCTGCTTTTTTCCGATGTTGATAATTACTGCAAACTTATTGCGGCCTCGTTGCCGTATGTTTTTTGGCAGCGTACTTTTCGGTGGCTCAATGACCCCTCTAGTCATTAAGTCAGAAAGGCGTTCGTCCTCTGCAATTAGTTCTGCATTAAATAAATCAACGGCAGCGGTAGCGGCTTCAATGTCTTTGTAGTAGCCGAGATTTATTCGTACTCCGCTGGCGTCTGTTGATTGTGCGTGGTACTTGCCAATGTGTTCACGCCAGGAGACGCCCCAAGGTAGGCCGTCTGCCTTTTGTTTCTGCCGATTACGAGCATTACCGGCGGCGGTGATGAGGCGAATACTACCAGCACGGTTGTCCTGCTTGCCGTAAACGTGGTCAATGCGACACTCTGGCCAGCGATCCCATTGCAGTCGGAAAATCAGCTTGTGAACCCAGCATCTATTGGTTTTGCTGTATGGGCTGCCAACTTCATCCATCAACCAATCAGGCAATCTGAACTGGTGATACCCGTCTTTGTTGTTGCTGATACCCAGCCGCTCAATGATGTGCTGGTAACGAGCGTCATAGATAAAGCCTGAAACTCTTTTGCCTGTTCTGGTAATTCTTCCTGGCCAGACTGCGGCATCAATAAAGTCTGTTGCGGGGTAACTCACGACTAACCCTCCATGCGGAAAAGTCAGCCTCTTGAGGTGCTACTGTGGTTTTGCGGCTTTCGCCACTTCGCTCAAGAGGCTGACCCATTTCCGTAGCTACGCCCAAGCAATGCAGACAGTGCCGCATTCGTTTGGACTTGTTCAGCTACCGTTGGCTCGGTGGGTGCTTGCAGGAAGTTGATAAGATCAACTTTGCGAATCAAGAATCTGTCGCCTTGACGTTGTGAAGGCAGTTTTCTGCCTCGCACGCCCTTTATGCACCATCTGCGAATAGCAGATTGGTGAGGTTTCTTGCCGGTGAACTTGGCAATAAGGCGTGCCGCCTGAGTTGGCGAAAGATAGTCTGGATTTTGCACGAGTAGACACCACAGTAGCATCGTTGACTCGTGCGATTTACTACTTCGCACGTAACGCTTGCCGTCGCCAATGCGGTGGTTTGCAACAAGAGGTTGCAGGCGTGCCTTATTGCGAGTCTTGTTTGGCTGACTCCGTAGAGTCGCCCGCACGAGTCAATGACCCGTGCGGCTCTCCACTCACTCTACGGTTATGCTCCGTCGCGTCAAGCAAAAAACACGATCAGCCATATCGCTCGGCAAAATCAACCTGTTTCGATATGTCTGGTGCAGCGTAATGCTTTTCGACAGTTTGGCTATCGACTTGTCCACCACGCGATTGTGCAGCATCAAGACCACCATGCTTGCGTGCCTCAGTGAGTCCTGTATGACGCAATCGGTACGGTGTCCAATGCGAAACACCAGCCTTTCTACCGGCTCGCACGACACGTTGCCGCAAGTCCTCCTGCGTGAAATGCTGGTTATCAGTTCGTAACTTCCGCATTTTCACGGTGCTGCTGGTTTTGGCTCGCTTCAAGTCACCCCTTGAAAAGACAAATTCATCAGGCTGTTTGCCTTGCCACCATCGTTTCAGAATCTTCCTGCAGCGTGGACCGATTGCCACAATACGCTCAATATCATGTTCATCGGTTTTATGCTCTGGAATATCCCAAACCCACGTTGGCTGGGTGGTGTCAAACTGTTCCTGTGTCGCCCGCATTGCCTCTGAGGGACGGCAACCAGTGAGTGCAATAAACCGAATCAAGTCAGCCACGACAGGCGGCAGATGGTCGCATGTTGCCTCTATGTCTTCTTGCGACACAGGTTGTCGACGTTTGCTTTTCTTGCCTTTAACATCATTTAGCTTGAGTGCCTTCAGTGCCACGATTCTATCGGGCGGTAATTGCTCCCGTGCCACTGCATCGGAGAACAACCGCCTGATTTCGCTGATGATCTCACGAGCGTACTTCTTGGTAATCTTCTCTTCATTCGAAAGTTGCTCTGCCACCTCGCCTAACAGCTTGGGGCCAAACTCAATAGCAGGCATTCCGCTGTATGGCTCCAATGCGGTAGATACTTTTCGCAATCGCCACCAACGGGAATCCTGGCGTAGTTCTTTTGGCGTCTTGCCTGATCCGACACTAGACAATGCTTCCAGCAAGAGATCGCCAACTTTGAGAACAGAATGTTCCGGTTGATCGACTGTTGGAATGACACGAGTGGACTCTAATTTGAAGTCATCAGGAATCGTGCCACCGTTGGCTCCCCATACTCCAAGTACCTGTTTGTAATTCTCAGCCGCTTGCATACTGCCAGCAGTGCCGAGCCAGATAGTCCGATTTCCAATTCGAACTCTTGATTGTCCAGATTGCTTATGAACTGTTGGTGTGGGTGCTACACCTTTTTTTCTACGTCCCATGACTTGTTGCTCCATGTGCCGAGACTTCGTTTATCGGATAGAACTATCCGATAAAATCGAATCCGAGTCCGTTAGGCACAAACACAACAAGTGTTTGGTATCGTAATTCGTAGGTTCTTCAAACAGTCGGGGCGACATGATTCGAACATGCGACCTCTTGGTCCCAAACGTGGATGGTTAAGAAACAACCACACGCCTTGAACGTCGAAAGAACCTACATTTCCTGCGGGAAACGTCGGCAACAGCACCATAAGAAAACGGTGCGAAAAGTGCAAATAGATCATTTTTGGATCGTTTATCGGATAGCCATATCCGATAAAAAAGTGGCGAAGCAATCTAATGGAAGGCCCGTCCTGATTCGTTTTACCCAGCCGATACTCTGCGGAATCAGCCGCAACCCAGCATGGCTTTGTTGACCCGCTTCTCAAGGACTGCCAGTTCCTTTTTGCTGAGTTTCTTCACTTTCTCCGGTTTGGCGGCCCGCTTCTCTGCTGCTGCCTTTTCCCGTGCGTATCGGGTAGCCAGTTTCGGGAACAACTCAGAGGCTTTTTCAATGCCTTCATCAGACAACCACACATAGCGGTAATTACCCCAACCGGCTATGTCGGCACGTGTAAGGATTAGTCCACGCTCAACTAGGCGGCGGGTGGTGCGTGAGGCTGTGGCTTCTGCTACTGGCGTCCGTTTCCCGTTGCCTGCAAGAAGGACGATTTCATCGGTGTATATGTCACCCATCTTTTCATGCATCCGTGGACGGCATGAAGTGCGTACACTTTCAATAAGTGCCTCAAAGCAAGATGAGAGAACGTCTTTCTGTAATTCTGATAATCCGCGTCCCATGAGTCAGTCCCTTTCTGTTGGCTGAATCATAGGATTTTCTATCGGTTAAGTCAAAGGTTCGCGCTAATTCCTTAACCGATAGGAATAAGGCCGTGTTTCTCTCAAAAGGACACTTTGGCTAACGGTTAAGGATTACATTATCAACCTTAACCGATAGGAAATAGGCGTCGAGACCTAATTTCCTCACAGCACCTTTTGCCACATTTGTCGCTCAAGGCCTACCTGCCAGCAGGCTACATATCTCCGTCTTCAGGCGATCCGGCATCATCAGCTTTCCGATCCCTTTCCTCCTGGGATAACTGCTGCAGGAGTTGCTGCGTAGGCGTCATGCCATCCTGCAGTGGCTTTTTCAACATTTGTTTGATGAGGCTATCGATCGTGTCACTCATGGTGTCACCTGCATTCTGGATACTTTTCAAGAAACTCTTTGTTTGACTCATCGCTACGTCGATGCCGCACACGGTCCCATGTGTTGCAGTACCAAGGTTTGCTTGGTGCTTTTGGTGCTGGCACTGTGACTTCGATCACAACAGGTTCATCACTCACATCGACTTCGCAGTGACTCTCGCCTTCTGGCGTTATCTGGCACTCGCTCATGACCGACCTGCGTTTTTTGGAAAGAGTGCATTCGGACCCCAGTTGCCATATCTGCACAATGATTTATTGATCGCCGGAAATCGCCAATGTTCAGGATTCAGATTCTTGATGTGATCGGTCAGTGAGCCGCTGCGATCAATCCACTCTTGTAGCAGTTCAGGCTGAGAGTGTTCTAGCCAATCAAATTGCTCCTGCTGCTGAGTCATTGCCGGGTCGAATGACTCAACCTGTTCTGGCGATCCCTTGAAGCCGATCCAATAAGAGAGTGTATTCGCAAACGCTGTCTGCATTCCTGTTTTGTAATCAACATCGAAGAATAGGTTCGTCAGGTAGTACTGACGTTGTGCCTCATACGACCAACGGATGACGCTGATTTCTCCAACGTATATTTTTGAGGCTGGTTCTCGTGGCAGAACCTTCCAGCCATTTTCAAACGTGTCAACGAATACTTCCAAGCGGGTTTCGTAATCATTGCCGGGATAACGTGTTGATGACCATTCTCCGACTTCATCCAGCCACGACTCAACATCACCGGCAATCTCAGGCTTGACCGATCCATCAACATTGATTTGCAGGTTCATCGTTTTACTTTCCGTTGTGCCTTGAGTCGCTTGGCTTTGTCCTGCACTCGCTGCTTGGCAGTCATCGGCTTAGCTTGCTTTGCTTCCATCTCACGATTGATCTTCCGCTGCTTCTCAGAGAATCTACGATCGTTTGCCTTGCGTCCTTGAATGTTCAGTGGCTCATCACCCCGGGCCTCAAGCGTTAAGTCCACGGAACGGCAAAACCAGTCTGGAGCTTGTGAGAGTATGCTTGCTGTGCGACTTTTACCTGATGCTTTTTCGATCATGTGATTCTCCCTTTCAGTGGGTGTAGTTTGGTTGTTTCGTACATCATGCGACCGTATCGCTCGCCTTGAATTCGCAGTGCGTTGTCAGTCGAGATTGACCCACTTCCTGCACGGCGAAGTGCTTCCTCTTCTGCCGTCCATCGTGCCTGCACTTCGGCACAGCCGCGTTTGATTTCAGATGGAGAGGGTGGACGGCCCTGATGACCGCCTCCTTTGCCTTGACGCTTGGGTACGTCGATGAGGCCTTTGGCTTTCAAGGTTTCCAGTTGACGAGTGCGAATGCCAACAGCGTCAGCAATGTCTGCTCGTGGCAGCCCTTTGGCCCATAGCCGTTCGATGGTGGATATTTCTGATTCGCCAATGAAGTAGAGATCACTCATTGATCACCCCACTTTCAAGCAACAGTTGTGCCGATGCTTTTAAGGCCCTGGTGGGTGATACGTTTGGCGGTAAACCGCCTGCTGCGATAGCAACTGTTTTCAATAGATCGGCTGGTGGTAGTAAAGCACCGTCAGCGGTTTCTTGTGCGAATGTCATCCAATCGCAGCGAGCGTCATCCTGACTAAGCGAATATTCTGATTGCATTTCCGTGGTAAGAGTAGTTTTGTGCCACCGAAGTAGCATGATGCAATAACTGTATTTTCCGGTGATGCCGGAGTTGGTCAAGTTGATCAGTTGTTTTGTAGAAACTCCTCAAACTCGTCAGCCTCTTCGTGATTAACACCAGCATCTTCTCTGGCTGTTGGATTGAGGCCCAATCCCTTTTCCAGTGTCAGCAATTCCTTGCTCGTTTTCAGCAAGCATGACAATTCAGCCGCGAGTTGCCTGTATCCGCTCTGAGTAGTCTGGTATCCCTTCGTGTTTTGGCAGTCTTCGGAGTACCGACGAGCGAGTGACGCAAGAATTGCATATCGTTCAATCGCAATTCTGTCACTGTTTTGGAATCGGTTTTGTTTTTGCAACTGTTCGACTGCTAAGTGCCATGCACTCGTTGCAATCGGGTCTTTCTTCACCAATGCAGGCGGCTCAACATCCGTTCCCATTGGAAGCGTAGTGAAACCAGCTTGCCTCAGTATCTTTTTGGTTCCTGCACGTGGCATCAGTGTTTTTCCTCCTACTTTGGGAAACTTTGGGTTTGTTTCACCCTTCATTCTGAAGCCTGCAAGCACCCATAGGCAAGTTGTGAGAGAAGAAAATGATAGCCCGTAATAAAAGGAGAATACCCTGCGATGTTAGGCCGGGAGGGGGTTTGGTAATTTCTTTGGACTTGTCTTTTTACGGCCCCCCTCGCTTTTTTGCGTTTTGTTTGTTGGTTGGTTCACAGCCGTTTTTGTTGATCACTCACAGATAGTTCACCGACGTCGCAAGTGTTGCGGCAATTTCTTGAAACTATTTGAAAGTGAGTGAACGAATGAACGATCCAGTAGTAACAGCGGACCTGTCCCGGTTCGGACAACGTGAAATAGATATGGCCGCTGAGTTATTGCAAGCCCTAGTGAGAGCGAGCCGTAGTCCGACTATCGACCGTCGATATATGGACGGCTTGACAATCAATATGAACATTAACAGCGGTTACGTGTTTCTATCTGATGATGATTACAACACGTACATGATGAACGGGGACCAGTTGGAACAATTCCTGTTTTCACCGTATGACGGTCGTGAAGGCTTCTACGATGAACTGAAGGACGAATACAACGATATGCACCCCGAAGACCAGGAATGGCTTCGGGACCATGCACAAGCACTGCAACTGCACATGACACATGCCATGATTGCTGACAATGAGGGGGTGCAATCATGAGTGCTACTAAAGACTTCTACCATGATTGTGCCAGTGCCGGATTTATCCCATGTGGCAATGACGTATTCCGACGGCTGGAAGATTTAGAGGACCAACTCGACCTCGACTGGATTGAGTATATGGAACACCCTTATCTCGGCTTCGATGGTAAGGAATTCCAGGCCGATGG
>WLWF01001832.1_pt1 | contig 16409 bp, 30 predicted proteins | sample 6718331 | NCBI WGS metagenome assembly WLWF01 (sample SAMN12718692, study PRJNA515312) | sponge metagenome | isolation source: marine sponge | host: Mycale hentscheli | place: New Zealand: South Island, Marlborough, Capsize Point | collected 2003-05-01
CTCCACCTACAGGAGCAGGGAAGTCAGATTCATCTCTGATTTCTTTAATAACAACCCCATTGACTGAAAGTGTAGAGTTACCTGTAGCTTGTCTTGTATATATTGTTCCCATTTTATCCTAAAATTACCCAAGATGTGCCATCATAACCCATCCATTGATTTGTAGTGGTATCATAAACCATTAATCCTGTTGCAGGACTTGATATTGCGTTCATTTGTACTGTGGTCATTCTTGGTGGTAGAAAACCTCTTGTTGTTGATTTTAAGTCTAATATAGCAGTAGTGTCTATATTAACAGCATTGCTAAAAGTTGCTCCATCATCCCTTATAGCCAATCCTATTTTACCTGGAGCATATACAAATGAAGCGTGAGCAGCAGATGAAACTTCGTTGCTCCCACCAATTGTTAATTGACCTACTCCTGTTTGACCTTTTATAAAACCATGCGGAGTTTGAATTATTGCACTTACATTAACATTACTCAGCCATGCTTTACCCCATCTATTATTGGTACCAGCACCTAATTGAACAACACTATTAATGAAGTTTCCTGCTGCATCTGTAGGAGTAAAAAAAGAACTTCCACCCAATGACCATCTAAAAGGAGCAAATGCCAACTCTCCATCTGCATTAGCACTTGCAATCAGATTGTTATTAGCTGGTATGGTTGCACTTCCTGCTACAGTTGCACCCTTTATAGCATATCTACCAACAGGTATCCATCCATCAACAGAGTGGTTGTAATAAGGTATGCTATCTGTACCATCTTCTGTATGTACTTGCAATCCTGCTCTTGGAGATACTATTGCAGTTCTTTGAGCAATAGTCATAGAAGGTTGCATAAATCCTTGAGTAGTAGAATATAAACTTAATATTGATGATTTGTCAAAATCCGCACTCGTAAAAGCACCATTAGCTTTTAATACTGCTCCTACTTGGTCATTCCAAAATCCAAATTTTGTGAGACTATTTGTAATATAATTTTTATTACTGCCACTAGCACCGAATTTCATCTCACCTGAATTACCTATTCTAAAATGCTGAGTACCGTTATTTCTTGTTTGAATACTTTTATTTGTAGTTAAATATCCATTTGTAGTTTTACTAATATGAAGGAGTGAATCTGTTGATAAAGTAGTCCCCTCCATCTGTATGAAGAAATCACAATCTGCTTGAGAATAAATTGTTGGACTATTAGCAGGAAGAGTACTACTAGGGTCTCCTCCTAAATACAACTTGGCATAATAATTAGTAGCTGAACCTAATTTCGTTCCTGCTCCAGCAACTCCTGCGGTTGTAGTAGGTATAATGTTATCACTATCTTGTTGAATAAGAGATGCTAAAAACCCACCTGCATTATCTGTTATTTGAAACTCATTAGATGTTCCTACTGAAGCAGCAGCAGATCCATTTGATGCAAATGAAATTCTACCTTGTTCATCTACTGTAATATTTGCAGTAGTATAAGTTCCTGGAGTAACCCCTGTATTTGTTAGAGAAATTGAAACATCTCCAGTACCTCCTCCTTGAGTTCCTCCTGTTGCTAGTACACTTGTAACCCCCTCGTCAGTAGCAGACTTTAAATCTTCAATTATTGCTCTATAGGTGTCTACAGTAAAGTTTAATCTCCACCCTTCTCTTCCTTGTAAAGGCTGTTTTCTTTCTAAATCTATTTCTGTATTTAAAGCCATTATTATTTATTAATTTTTTAATTATATTCAAATATAAACCGATATTTAAAACCAGTAAAGTTAGCATTAGCTTGTATCCAAAACTGCCAAGCTCCCATATACCATAAAAACTCACCAACAGTAGTACCATTGGGGCCTACGTATTGAGGGCCCCCAAAATTTACAAAATTTGGAAGAGCTCCCCATAGACTAGCTACATCTAATATAATATAATCTGTTCCAGGATCTCCAATATTAGGAGATAATGTATTAAGAGGTAAAGTAGCTCCAGGAACTGTTAACCAAGTACCTGCAGATGTAGATGGCCCAGAACCTGCTGATGAAGGGCCATTAGTAATAAAATTACCAGGAGATGTATCACTATCATAAACAGAGTAACCCGAAGCTACAGATACTCCTGCAACAATACCCCCTGCACGACTTGCGTTAGTGTAAATTTTAATTTTAGTAATATTCATAATTCCCGCTGATAAAGCAGGCCCTGATATTCCTCCTGTATCTCCTGCAGAGTAAGGTAATCCAGACGGAAGAGGGGTGTCTAATAAAGCTCTAGTTTGACAAGCAAATACCCAACCAGTACTTGGGCTGCCTGCAGATCCGTAGTTAAAAGCATAATTATTACTAATACTTACATTATACCCATCTGGGCCTCCTATAGTAGTGTTGCAAGTTATTTCTCCACTGTCATATTGAGCAGTAGCAGGAGGGCTCCAAGTCCAGGCACCAGGTAAAGGATTTTCAATACAATAAAAAGTATAAGCTCTCCCGTCACTAGGTATGACAGCAAAGCCATTTATTACACCGTTAATTTCTCCGCCTACTGCAGAAGGAAATACTAGTATAGGTAAAGTTGAATTATTTATAAAAGTAGTAGACCGACCTGTTATAGCTGTAGGCAACTTACAAGCTCTATCTACAGAAGTGCTTGTTGTTATTACATTTACTCCATATATTGCAATAGAAGTAGTTGTATTATTAGTGTTTTCTAAAACTAAATTATCATTTACCTCTAAAGTAGATCCTTTTATAGAATCTTGTAGGTCTTTAATTATTGCGGCATATGTTTCTACTGTAAAATCTATTCCATATCCTTTTTTATTTTGAACAGGTTTTCTTTCTAAGTCTTTTTGTGTATTTAATGTCATTATTTAGTCTTGTTTTTAGCCTGTTTTAACTTTTTTTCTTCAACAACTTTTTTATTTTCAATTTCTGTATCTTTTTGCTTAAGCTTTTTTTCTTCTAAATCTAATTTTCTACTATTAAAATCATTTTGTATTCTAAGTTTTTCAATTTCTAATTGGTCAGGAACCCCATTGTCATTTGAATCTTGATCCATTACATGTTTAAAAGAATTGATTTCTGCTACTTTTATTTTAGTATCATTATCTTTATCTATTTTATAATAATCCTTTTTCATTTCTTGGTCTGAAATTTCTTTATTAATAGACGCTAATTGTTGCTGTTGTTTATCTGCTTGCTCTTGTTGTGCTTGTTGCTGTTGTTGCATTCTATCTTCAGCCTCTCTTAGTTTAGATTTAACATCTGCTAAAGATCTGGATGAATACACATCTGCTATACTAGATAACATTACCCTATCATTTTGAAGTGCTGCATGTGTTAATTGTTTTAGAGCGTCTAAAGCCTCTAAATCACTGGCACTGTCAGATATAAATACCCCATAATCAGCATTTACAAATTCATTACCGTCTATAGAGAAAAAAGTAGCTGCTAAGTCATCTCCTACAAATTGAAACTTTTTACTTTTTCCTTCCCAACACTCTTTTGCAATTTCTACTAGCTGTGTTAAAACTCTTTGTTTAGTCCAGTTATGTACTCTAAACCACTTTTCTGTTATGTGAGAAGACTGTACTACAGCTCTCTGAGTATTCCCTACCCTTTCTGAAGAACTTATGGCCCCCATTCTTTGGTCAGTAACTCCTGATAATTCTTTTAATTTTTGTTCTATGTATTCTAATATTTGAATATGACCACTAATAGCTTGTCCTGTTTCTAAATCTAATACTTTATTTTGTGTAGAAATGTTACCTGCAAGTTTTCCTGTAGATTGTCCTTTTTTACCTTCATTAAAAGAATCTACAAAACCAAATTTCATAGCAGAAGCATAATACATCCACTTTTCAACATCCCAATCTTCGGGAATAAGTGACATATCAATTAATGCGATTTTACCTTGGTTAGCAGCAATTAGTAATTCAGTTCTATACCACATAACAATGTACATATATATCCAAGGAACTAATCTGTCCATTAAAGATACTGATTGAGCATTATTAGCATTATATACAGTTCCTACATATCCAGAAGAACATTTAGAAATATTATCCATTCTCCTAAATTGTACTTCTTTAGGTTTTATATTTACATAAATATCTTCCCCAATTTTTGTTCCTTCCCAATACTCATTAATCCAAAAAGTTTTTAATTTTTCTCCTTTTTTTGGTTTGTATATTTCAGAAACGATAGTAGATTGCTCTTCCCCATTTTCATCTAAAAATATTTTTTCATATACTTTTAATTTAGATTTCCAAGTTACATGACAAACTCTAACATTTCCATCAGGGTCATATACATTGCTATAAAAAGAAGAATTAGCGCCCCCATCTTGAATACCAATAAATTGTCTGTCAGGAACAATTAAATTTTGATCTCTAAAATGAGAAACTTGATCTGGATTCTCATCTTCTAATTTATCTATCTCTGCAGGAGTTAACTCTTCATAAAAAGTATCTACAATTTCAGAAACAGTCATATAAGTTTCTTCTACTATAATCTCTGCATTATCTAAATGATACTCATTATGTGGAAGTATTGCATCTATTTCTACAGGATTACATACTCTCACTTTAGGTTCTTGAGCTACTTTTTCTATTTTATAAATTTCTTCCCCAGCTAATAATACATCTTCCCAACCTTTCTGAAATAATTCATCAAGTTTTAAGTCATAGTGAAGATAATTTAAGGCCTTAGCTGCAATAGACTCTCGCATTTCTTGATACTCATATTTAAAGTATTTTTGAATAGATGCAAAAGTATTTGAGGGCTGTTGAGCTTCTTGGCCTTCGGGAGAGATTAGACTTTCCAACCTTTCTTGAAGTACTATTTTGATAGCCTCTTTCATCTTTGCTTCTTTTAATGAAATACTATCAGAATCAACTGATTTAACTACATAAGCAAAATTTCTTTTAGACTCTTCTCCAAAAAGTAAATCAAATATAGGGGTGGCTATTGGGTAATACTGCATATTAGCTGGGAAATCATAACCATCGTCCAGTATTCCAAAGGGATTACATACATATTCTAAGTCTTCCTTATCAAACTCCCCATTATAAAGACCATAATTTCTTATCTTTTTATATTTAGGGCTCCTCCTTGTATTATCATATAATGCAGAGGAATGCAAGGCAGCGTCTACACATTGTTGACCCCATTTTTCAGTTTTCTTTGACCTTGGGAGTTTTTGTTTAGGAAAATTATAACTAGTCGCCTGTACTGTCATTTTTTAAAATATTAGCAAATATACATTAAAAATAGATACCTTTTGATACTTATTTTTTTAAAAATTTAAAAATTATAGCTTAAAACTATTTTTATTACCCTTTTTAAACATTCTTTTAGAGAAAAAAGAATCTTGAGCCCTTGAAAATTGGGATATTTCTTTTTTATCTAATATTTCATGTCTTCTTGTTTCTTGTATGAAATACATTACCATCATAAACGCCATTACTCTATCAAAGTTACCATCTTCATTATATCTAATAAGTTCTTTTAATAATGAAAAAGATCTTATTTTATTTAAATTCATTATAGTAGAATCTTTATCGTTGTAAGCTTCTATTAACCAGGACTTTATTAATTCTTCCCCATAATTTTTTAGAGGTTTATTCATATGCATCCCATAATTTCTTTTTACTTTTGTGTTTTGAAGTACGTCTTTTATTATCTCAGGCTGTTCTTGAAGTAAGTATAAACTGTTTTGACTTTCAAAATAATCAAAGATACCTTTTCTTTCATTTTCATATAGTAACTTTGCATTATAGTATTTCAATAATCTTCTTACATTCTCATAATATTCTCTAGCAGTTTCAGGTCTTCCTGTATATTCAGCAACTATTTTTTTAGTTAGTTTATCATACACAATAGTACTCCCTAAAGAAGTTGTTCCTGATTGGTCATGGTCATAGGGGTCACACCCTGCTAAGTATCTTCCATAAGGGGGGCTCCCATCTTCATCTTCATAAGGATGGTCATATATAACTAAATTACCTTCAGAAACCCCTCCTGTTTTATCTGATTCTTTTAAGGGGAAATTATATATAGGTTTACATTTAGGATCTAACTTCCATATTACCTCCCCATCTTCTTTTACAGATAAATACCCATGATATTCTGAATTTATATACTTGTCATCACCTTCTATTTCCCCTAATCTTTCTTGTAAATAAGTAATAGGGAATATATTACCTTTTTTAGATAAAAACATTTCAGAAGGAACTAAAGGATAATTCATTAACTCTAAATCTAATGCAGAAGAATCTTTTGATAATTGTTTCCTTTTCCTATCTTCTAATTTCTTATCTATTGCAGCATAAATATCTGTATTACCATTTTTATCTTTAAATTGATTCATTGCATATATTGCAGGAACAAACCAACCTATTTTTCTATTATCTTTTTCTGGGTCAGTATAAGAAACAAAATCAAAACCTTCAGGATCTCTAAATATAGTTTCTGATTCCTGTATTTTATCCATATTACCTCCAGTACCTAAATAAACTGATGTACCAAACTTTACACTACCCTCCATCATACAAGCGGTATTAGAACCATGAACAGTTAGTATATTAGAACATAGCCCTACCTCTTCTACAACCATTATACCTGGTCTTGTACCTGCGGCAGCCTCTGGATTTTCACTTGTATAAACACCATGTTTTACATTAGATCCTGTACCTAATTTTCTCCAAGACCCTCCCACTTTCTTTTCATACTCATGCCTCCAAGGGTTTTTCATATTATTAGGTTTTAAAGAACCTGCCATTTGCTTATAAAAAGGAGCGGGAATATATTCAGATTCATCTCCATCTATCCATTCCCCAGGTAAGGTATCTAATGCTGTTTTAGTTTTATCTAAAATATCTGAAGATTTAGAAGATATAGCTGCCCCTACAAATACCTCTACTTTATAAGGGTTTTCTATTGTTTTTTGAGTATAATTTCTTGCCCCATCAAATACTATTTCATGCAGAACTATTCCTACCCCTACCATATATGATTTACCAAAACCCCTTGCTCCTAACATAAACATATTTAAGGCCTCGTTTTCATATAAAGGTTCCCCCAAGGATTTTGAGTGTAACTTCCGCATATATTTTCTAGGGTGTATGTACTCTTTTACAGTGACATTATCTTTTTTCATTATATTATGCCACTTATATTCTAAGAAATTACCCCTTTGGTCATAGCAAGTATGTTTATATTCTTCAGGACTAAACTCTTCTTTATTTACTATACTTACTGAAGTATATTCATCATCATTTGCAAATCCTGAAAACCCCCTAGATTCCATAAAGTTATAAAAAAATTCCCACTCTACATCTCTAAGGTAAGGCCTCATTTTTTCTTTTGGGGCTGTTTTTGGGGCTCCTGGGGCATTATGTAATATAGTACCATAATTAATATAAAAATATAAGTTAGGAGGCATCCATCTCCACTTATCACTTTTTATATTATAATCAATATCTTTAGTTAAATCTACACTAAATACTTTATCATCTACTGACCACACCCCTTCTATACATCTTTTCTTTTGGCTTCTCCAGTAATCTAAGTACTCTATAGATGCAGGGTGATACTTAGGAATTTCCTTTATAATAAAATTATCTCTATTATTAACTCTTACAAAAGGAGTAATAGGTATTTCTTTTATATGTATTACCTCATCATGCATTTAATTATAATAATTTTTTCTCTCCTAAAGATTCTGTCCTTCCTCCCTTAGTTACTCCTTCAGATTCTTCTTCTTTTAGTTTTTCTAATATCTTTTCATATAAATCATATAGTTTAGATGTGTTAGCTAGCATTTTATCTAAGGTCTCCCCTGTATCTAACGAATAAGGAACTTCTTTTAAAAAAGCATCTCTTTCTTGTAGCTTTTCTTCCCAATTAACTAATGATCTAACTGCCTGAGATGTATATAATGATTTATAAATGTCTATATGCTCTTTATACTTATCCCAATTAAGCACTCCTTTATAATAGTCTTTTTGTATAATTTCTTGTTTCCTATTTTTACTTAACTTGGCTAACCTAGATTCAGGGTCTGTAAAAAGAGAAATAGCCCACATAATCAGTGAGCTATTAATTTTTCCTTTTGACTTATCATTTTTATATAAAGTAGCAAAAGGTTCTATTGCTTTTAACTGTGGGTCAATTTTCCAATAGCTACTTTTTATATCAAAATTATGTAAAGGGCTTTTCACTATGCTGTAATAGTTTTATCTACAGCAAGTTCATTTACAATACATATTACATTATGCTCATAAATAGCTGCATATCTTTCATTATATATAGTAATTACTGGTAAATGAGCATTATCTATTTCTAAAATATCTCCGACTTTTACAAACTTACAGTCATTACCTACATAAGTAGCTACCGCTTTAAATCCTCCCTCTTCCTCCATCTGAACAGCTTCTTGTGCAACTACTTCATCAGGTTTAATAATACCGCCATCAGTTACTTCTTTAACTTCTGGTAATTTAATAAGGATTCTATCTCCTAATACTTTTTTTACTGGTTTCATATCTTATATATTTAATATTTTTTCTTTTAAACTATACATTAACAATAATGTCTTTTCATCTTCAGGAATATTATTAACTGCCCAACTTCTAGCGGCTTTAAATACAATTCCTAATAATTCTACATCTTCTTTAGATAAATGTGAAGTACTTTCTTCTAAATACTCTACTTTTTCCTTATCCTTACTTATTACTTCTTCTTTTGCTCCCATTTTTTATTGTATTATTTAATTTATTAAACTCGGTTACTACTTCATTATCTATTGGTATATCTATTTTATCCCCCAATGTAAATAATGTTTCTTTTTTATTACTCATATTTTAAATATTTATTTAAAACCTATTTTTCTATTTTTTGGTGAAATCCATTCATTAACTTCTTTAAATCTATGTTTAATTAAAACATTCCCCCAGTCTTTATGGTGTATTTGACATTTTGTTTTATATACAGTTCCCTTTTTATTTAAAACTTCAAAAACTCCCGTTATATCATCTACATCTAAAAGACAATTACTTTGAACATTCTTTTTTATAAGAACTTCTTCTCCTTCCTCATCTTCATCATAAATATCAGATAGTATCTTTACTATTCTTTTTTCTCCCATTCTTTTTATGATATTCACTTACTTTAAATCTTCCTAAGTGCATTAGTCTTAACGACTTAAAATCTCCCTTTTGTATCGTATCCCTTAAAAATTGAAACTCACTCATAACTACTAGCTCTACTTTATATATCGGGATACCTGTTTCTGTAGAAATATCTTTTATAATTTGTATTAAATGCTTATCCATTATATACTTCTACTTCTAAGATTCCGCCTCTTATAATAAACTTAGTCTCATTTCGAGTAAATTGATTAGCTAACATCTCTTCTCCATCTTCCACCTCTAAATAGTCACTAACTTGTAGCACTGAAAAGCATTTAAAATCAGGAACATACTTTTGTATATCTTCAGATAGTTTCCACAAATCAGACTGTGATAAAAAAATCTTTTTTTCTCTTTTTTCTTCTATATCTCTTATAAGATCATCTAAAGAACTTTCCCCTGAATATACATATAATTTAGGGCCTATGCCATCTTCAATATTACTCATTAATAATTATTTTATAAGTTACCTCTAATTCTTTATTAGGTAAATTGTCTAATATAGCCTTATTAATGGTATCCCCCTTTAAAACTCTCTTCTTCCTTAACTGTACTAAATGATTATTAAATGATGGTTCTGACATACCTATAGCAGTTCTCAACTTCTTCTTAACGTCTATAGAAAAAAGAACCTTGTTGATTTTATCATAGCCCATATCCCTATTACTATAGTAAATTTTTAAAAAAGCCTCCAAGACTTCCTTCTCTCTTTTCTTTAACTTATAAATAGGGTTAATTACATCTATATACACTTTAAAAAAACTATTAATAGATGTATTAACAGGTATAGTAACTTTTTTTGACATGTTTTATTATCTTCAGAACAAAGATAAAAAGAATATTTGTAAAATCCAAATAAATAACAATAAAAATTATAATTAATTAAGCAAAATCCTCTCCCATCATGATTTGCTTAAAATTCTTCGCCTTAAAAACTGCTGTAAGTTTCATACAGAACAGAAAACTAACCATAACCTTAACTTAGTTTTTTTATCTTTACTCTTATAAGAGTATTTGCCTGTTCCAACAATCGTCCAACTTTCTTAGGTGATTGAAGTTAAAGACTGCCTCCAGGATATTAAGTTGTAAGCTTTGATACAACACCTAGAGGACTAACATCTGTACAAAGGTAATAAAAATAATTTTATAAACCTAATTATTCTTTATTTTTTTAGCAACTAACGGCAGCAGGAGCAGTAATTACCCCATTCCTAACCAAATCACTAGTAAGCTGTGCTATCCCATTAACTAAGGAGGCGTAAGTCACATCATAAGTAACCTGATCTCTCCCATAAGTTACAATCACTTTACAAGTAACAGGATCATACCTTAAATAATACTGTAAATATATATACTTCCTTATACCTGCTGTAACCCTAACTAAATTAAACCCTATAGACTGAAACTCAGCATCTGTTATACAATTCATTTCTTATAATACTTTTTATAACCAGTTCCCCTGGCAATTTTTAATACTTCTTTCTTTAAATTATTAGAATCATAACCTATATGAACCCAGTCAGGCTCTTCATCATTCCCGTACTCCCATATTAATTGTGTAAATTCTAAATTCTCTAATACAAACAAAAATATATCCCTATTATTTATCTCCCCATAAATATCAGCATCCAAATCTAAAGCCATCCCCTTACAATGATGTGAAGTAGAACTCCCCTTAACAGCAACATTCAATAACTCACTTCTGTAACCTGAACTTACCCCCACAGGAACATTAAAATGCTCTCTAATAGGCTGAAATACCTCTTTTGCAACTATTTTTAAATTCTCTAAATGATCATTAGTAGGATTATTATCAATACCATGCCTAGTAGCAGTATTAGACTTTGTTACCTCCCTTAAACTTAAATTTTTACTTAACTTCATATTAAACTTTTTTTAAAGATACGGATTTTTTACCCCCTATCCAAATTTTTTGAAAATTTTTTTTGGAACTGAGATTATGAACCACCAAAAACAAGACCCCCGCCTGCCTTTGGCAGGTTGCTTGTCCCCCTATGGGTTGCAAGTAATTATGCTTTAACTAAATAATTAACTTAAAATCATTATTATGATTAATTTAAATGCAAAAGTGCCAGCTCAACACTTCCAAATCGTGAGCATAGCTGATAGTCAAGAAACTGAATCTTCAAGAAGAAAAGTCTTCGAGCGTGACTCAGCACCAATGTTTAAGACCATCACTCTTCAGTCACCTGATATGTTTACTGATGAAAACGGCAACGTCAGCATCATTGTCCCAAAAGTAGTAAAGCTTGTCACTTGGGACGAAGACTTGTACCGACCATCGGAAGATGAACTAAAGTCAGAGTTTCTTTATGATAACATAGAGCGTTATGCGAAAATGGGTGCAGGTATTCAGGGCTATATTCTCACAGTAGATACAGAGCCTTATGAGATAGACGGCAAAGAAGTTACTTCTCACAGCACGTTTATCATACCTTCTGCAGGCAAGCAGTATGTCGAGCAAACAGACATCTCTGCAAGGTTGGCGTACTATGCTAAAAATAGTGACCCATCAGCAGATGGTTACGTGGGCTTTCAGCTCAAAAGCGTAGATGCACCTGTAGTTACAGTCGTAGAACCTGCAACAGTTAACGAAGTAGACGCATAAACGCCTGCTCATCTGATTAAGTAGTACGCCTGCTCATCCAGCGGGTGTACTTTTTTTGATCCTGCAATCACATAACAGAAATCAACGTGGTTTCTTATGTGGACAGCAAAACCAAAGCAAAACAGACGGTTACTTCACTATTTATATTATTATAAATGAGTCCACAAGTAATTATGTTAGTTTTAAACTGTTTTTGTTGGTTATTTAATGCTAATAGATAGATCCTATATTGTAGGATGATATTTGCTGAACTGTATAGAGGTAAGAAAGGTTGACAGTATATGTTGAGAAGCATATTCATTGTTATCCAAGTATTGATAACAAATTAAAAGTCTGAAATGCCTTATTCGTTGCAAATACTTTGTTTAATTGATTGATTTAGTGAAAGTTAGAGTGTTTAGGAGAACATCACCCCTATAATCCTCTAATCTTCACTAATCATCAGTTATTTATTGTTTTGATTAATATATAGCATAAAGACAACTTGGAGTCTATAAAATATACTTTGATAAGACAAGTCGAAACCCTTATTTGGTCAGTATAAAACAATTAAAACAAAAACAATGGGTAAATTTCTTTCAAGCTTAGGTGGAAAAGCTAATGATTTAAGAATTGATTATCTTTATTTAGTTCAATGTCATACTAATGATGGTGTTTGGACATTTCAAGTAACTGTAAATGAATACACTGCTCCTAATAGATCAGAAGTATGGAGAAAGAAGAATCCATCTGCTAGTGTAATAAAGTTTGGCTACGGCACTTCACCTGATAATGCTGTGTGGACAGAAACAATTAAAACAAAGAAATAATGGCAAGTAACTTAACTCAACCCAATTTAGTGTATTGTATAAAATTAATTCAATTTGAAGATTATAGGAACTGTCCTTGGATTCGAGGATTAATTTCATTATCAACTGACTACTTTAAAAAAACTAAAATAATAAATGGGAGTTTATTTCTTGAAGGTGGAAATGATAAGAAACTAACAATGTTGTGTGAAGCATCTAGTGTAGACTTTAAATTTAACACAATTTTTAATTGTAGTATAAATGACATAGAGATGCTCTTGAATTCATTAAACAAAAAAACAAAGAAATTATGAATGCTAAACTTGAAGCCCAACGTTGTAAATACTTAACAGATAATACTGATATAAATTACTTTGAAATAATTGAAAAATATAACAAAGTAGATAAAAGATTACATAATTTAGGGAATGCAAATGAAAGAGATTCTCAAATACAGGAATATAATTTATATTTATACAACCATAAATACTTTTATAGCCCTTTAATTGAGTATTGGCAATTGATGAGAGATTTTTACAATTTAGTATTATCTGGTTATTTCCCAAGCAAAAAAGAGGCAAATGTCGTTAAAGATTCAATTAATTGTATTCGTCCTTATTATACATCACCAATTTATTAAAGATTAACCCAGCCTTTAAAGTTCAATGGTTGAACGCTTACAGAATGCAGTAAGAAGTAATAGGTTCGATTCCTATTAAAGGCTCTAACAATTAAAACAAAGTAAAATGAGTAAAATTAATTTTGGATTAACTCCACATGGTAAACACGTATTAGTTAATTTACGTTATAATGATCTAGAAATAGATGAAAAAGTATTAACATTTTTTAGAGATGAACTACTTAAGAAACAAACAAATGAAAATGTAATAGGATTTGTGCCTTTATGGGATATATTAAAGCATCAATACTATCATCATTTAACTTTTATTGCGTACGAAGTTCCTTGTATGAAGTTTGATAAAAATCACGGTATTAAATATGAAAGTAGTAAAACAGTAGTTAAAATTCAAGGGTGCCTACGTAAGTCACAAGTTACTAAGTTCTTAAAGGAGATAGAAGAATGTAAGAAACAAAAAGCTTTTGCTGAAATGAGTTATGATTACTTTGAAGTAGCTTTGGCAACTGATGATATGGATGATGGTAACTTTTTACCTAAATTTAATAGTAGCAATGTTAGTTTTAAGTGGGACTGAAACAAAATTTCTAATGAAAATATTTTTTAATTAATCTAATATAATTACAATGACACATACAATAAAATATACAATACTTAGAAACAAGATCAAGAAAAACTACATTGGTTTTTGGGGAATTCCTAATACTTATCACAGTGATGGAAGATTAGTAATGTTTAATACTAAAGAAGAAGCTATTAATTATCATATTAAAAACTATAACAAATGAAAAAAAATACACGTAGATTTTTTATTATTCTTTTATTAATACTAGAAGTAATAGCATTGCTTACTTTTGTATACGGTATTGATGAAGGAAAAGAAATGAAAGCAGGAGTAGGTGCTTTAATCTGTTTAATGGTATCTTGGCCTTTATTTAAAATTCTTAACATTGAAATAAAATGAAAATAAAAACTAAAAATCAAGCAAGAAAAAAAGCTCGCAAATTAAATTGTGAGCTTAAATATTCAGGAAAAAACAAGAAAGTATATATTCACCGTCTTGTTACTTTTAAACCAACAAATAAAAAATAAATAAAATGAAAAACAAAGAACACCGTAGTGATGAAAAAGTTCACGATTTAGGATTTAAAGCAATTTTAATATTCTTTTTATGTGTATTTATGCTCTTAGCATCTACAAAGTCTAAAGCACAAATGCAATATGGATACGTTGAAACCTTTTACAAAGAATATCATTATAAAGATACTTCTTTTATTCACGTAACTACAAAATCAGAGCAATTAGTTATTGATTTATGTAACGCTAAGTTAATTGATGAAGATTGGGATAATGTTTGGGAAGTTAGCTATGGAATGAGTAGAAATTCTTTCGATTGGCTACAATTTAGGTATGCTATGAGTGAACGTGAAGAATTACTTAATGTAATCTTTTTAGATGATTATACTGTAGAAACATACATATTTAACAGAACAAGAAGAAATTTTAATAAAAGAAGGAGAATTAAATCATGAGGGATATTGTATTAAGAATGTTAGCAAAAGAATTTAACAAAACTTTTGCTGACGAATCAGATAAAGTTTTAACTATTTATAAATGGATGAAACAAATAAAACAAGCAAGAATTAATAAATATATTGATCCTCTAGATAGTTGGATTTAATCAAATTAAAAAAAAATAAAATGTCAAATATTATTGCAAACCACGTAGAAAAAGAAATTAAATCTTTAGAACGTATAGTAAAGGAGAAATACACATTAACTCCTGAAAGTATAGCTCATTATAAATCAATGAAAGCTAGTTATTCTAATTTTCCAAGGTTACCTAAATTTATAGTAAACCAGAAAAAATTCCAGAAAAAAATATCTAAAGAATTACAATTTTCTTGTATTCGTGGCTTTATAGATAGAGTAAATAATTGGTATAAATTAGAATTAACTTCTGCAGATGCAAAAAATGCATTAAATTAAAATGATAGTTAATGGTAAATGGTATAATAAAAAACCACCTAAAATAACTTGGTGGGATAATTTTAACAAAGAATTATACCATAAAATACTAAAAATCAAAAGTAAATAAAATATATTATAATAAGTAATTAGTTTATATATGTGTAAAACAGTCTTTATTTGTTTTTCTTTGTTTTTAATTGTTTAGAAGACAGAAATGGGTTACAGTCCCATATTACTTATTATATTTTAATAATACTATTAAATGAAAGGAATTATTGTAAAAAAAGTTGTTGGGATTGCTTTTGGTAATAAAAAAGAATCTTATTATAAAAACGAAGATAGTTATGTGGGTACTCCTACATATACTAAAGAAAATTTAAGTGAAACAGAAAAATATTTATTAAAAACAAAACAAAAAAACAATGTCTAAAAAATGTAACTCTAATACTATGTCTTTAGTATTTTCTTTTGCCGTAAATGAAAGTCATATAAATAAATTTAATAAAGATTTAATTAAAACAAAAAATTTTACATACTTTGATTTTGCGCCTTTTAAAGCTTTTCCTATAAATAAAGAAAAAGAAGAAGACATTGATTTAAATAATTAAACTAAAACAAAGATGAGTAATTTATTAGATAATATAGTAGAAACTATACAAACCAAATACAATGGAAAGCTTGATTGCAAAGAACAAAAGGCTGATTTATTTGTGTATGTAAATGGAAACCAAGAAACTATCATGGCAGTAGATACAGAAATAATCTATTTTCAAGATGAAGAGTTAAATATTAAACTTATTGATACAGACATACATCATTTAGCTTACTTAAATGAAGTACTTTAAACAAAACAAAGAAAATGAAGTGGAATAATATAGACATAAAACCAAAAGAAGATAGTTGGGTATTAATACAATCTTCACTTAAAAATGTACCAAAGTATGAAGTATGTATTTACGGAAACGGAGAGTGGTACGTACCTGCCAATGATGATGTTTGTCAAGAATCTGACATAGTTAAATGGTGTTATATTAATGATTAAACCAAAACAAAGATGATCCGAAAAGAGCTGCAAACATCTGAAAGTGATCCAATAATAAACCAAAACAAAGATGATAAAGCACCAGAAAACTAAAACTCTGGTCACCAAACCCAATAACAATAGTGCAAATTGTATAGCACCAAATTTAATCTATGGTTGTTTTGGTGGCTGTATAGATACAT
>WLWF01001833.1_pt1 | contig 16406 bp, 19 predicted proteins | sample 6718331 | NCBI WGS metagenome assembly WLWF01 (sample SAMN12718692, study PRJNA515312) | sponge metagenome | isolation source: marine sponge | host: Mycale hentscheli | place: New Zealand: South Island, Marlborough, Capsize Point | collected 2003-05-01
ATTTAACATAAAAAAACACTTAAAAAAAATTATATATAGTAATATTATGTAAAAGATAATGCCAATCAAAAAACGTATGGGACGAAAAAAAACAAAAGCGGATTTTACTAAAAATGTAAAAGAATATAAATTAGCGAGCAGTAATGTTAAACGTTTAAATAATAATCAAAGTATCTTTATGTCAACATATTCTACAAATAAGAATAATAACGATATAGAAGATATATATAAATTGCTAAACAATAAATCGTATGGTATGTCTAAAAGTAAAGTACTCAAAGACTCTTCATTGAAACTCAATATAAATTTTGAAAACGTTGGCTGGCGTTCTATGGGGAGTTATAGAGAAGCTGGTAAATATTTTGAAACATCAGAAGAATACGAATCTTTATCAGGAGGTAAACAAAATAAGATTATTGGATTCTCTATACATTTTATTGTATAAAAAAAATTTAACTTAAAAAAAATATAATTTAACTTAAAAAAATATTATATTTATATATAGTATATAAATATAATAAAATGGTTCATAAATTTAATCAAAAACTTTGCGTATATCAAATTACAGATAATCAATATAAATGCTACGATGGAAAGAAAACAACATTCAGAGATAACGTTAAACAATATAATAATGATAAGTTATTATTTATACAGAATGCTACAGATATGACAAATGAAGAATATTATAAGCAATATTCAAAAGATGTGAAACAGTTATATAAAGAAACAAAAACAACGGTTAATCTATATCGTACAAGTTTAATAACCGATGAAGCAGTTAGAGTATTTAAAAGTTTATGTGATATCACACCTGAACCTATAAAAGATTATGAATTAGATTATATATTTGAATCATCTGGAGGTTTGAGATATGCGGAACCGTACGAAGGCGAATTATATTGTTATGATGTTAAAAGCTATTATCCGTCATTATTGATTAGTAATTCTTTTAATTTTCCAATTAAACAAGGAATACTAAAAACAATAACACAAGAAGAATTTAAACAAACAACATATTTTGAATATGGGGTTTATAACTGCTATATAGAATGTAATGATCCTTTATTATTTGTTGAAAATGATAATTGTTTATATACACACTTTGAACTCAATTATGCTTTATCGTGTGGCCTTGATATTGAATTGTTAGATGATACATATTTATCTTATGTTGGATGTACTGCGAAGGCTCCTGATGTATTTAAAAAATATGTTGATATGATGTACGCAATAAAAGATACAGGTAATAAAATTGCAAAATCATTATTGAATGTACTATGGGGTAAATTATGCCAAACCAAACTAAAACGAATTATTATTGATACGGACGAATGTCAATTAAAACCAGGACAAAAAATTATTGATAGTATTATTGATAATGATGGAAGGTTAGTTTTAAAAGTTTCAGAAACAGAAAAGAAAACTTTCGCTACAGACTTTGGGCGATTAAAAGTGTTTCTTACTGCTCATGGTAGGGTCAAGATGTTAAAGAATTTACAAAAGCATGGGCGTGAAAATATTGTATATGTACATACCGATTCGTATATATCTAAATGTGAATTAAAAGTTCCAAAGAAAATAAAAATGGGATCATTAGTATTAGAGGGTAAATATACTAATGGGATAATTATAAATAAAAATAAAAAAGTATTAAATTAGGTTTTCTTCTGTTTGCGCTTATAATGTATTTTATGGTATTCCTTAAAATATGCTTGTCTTTTTGATTTTTCACATTCTTTGCAAGTGTGGCTATATGTTTGATTTTTTGATTTCTTATTTTTCGTACTTGCGAATAACGTGATTATTTTGATGTTATCGCATTTTTTACAAATTCTTTTTTTATTTTCGTTTTCCATTTCTTATATATAGTATTACTAGTTAATATTTATTTAAACCTAAAAATCATTTAATTTATATAAAATATATTTATTTAATTTAACATAAAAAATACTTAAAAAAAAAATTTATATATAGTAATTATATAAGAATCAAAATGCAATATCTTGAATACTCCGACTTCGAAAAATATATGAGATCGCTAACAGTTGGTAAAGCAAAAATAATTAGTAAATTACTAGTTAATTATATTTTTATCAACGAGAACGACTCAGAAATGTATTCAATAAATGATAATTTGACATTGACAGTCGTATCGAATAAAGAACAAGATAATTATGTATTAACAAAGATTCTTGAATTAGTAAGTGATTCTTACGATAAATTAACAGAACAAGAACGGAAAATCATAGAATTAACATATAAAAAACAATTTACAAATATGACTACAAACAGTGGTATGAAAACAATTCTCCCACAGGTATATTGTTATATTAGAATGAATGTTAATATTGCTGGTGATCCAAATCATATTCACTTTAAGAATGGATATTTAGACATTACTGATAAAAAGTTTCATGAACGCAAAAGGCCAAACTATGTATTAGAATGTATCAACAGAAAATATAAAAAAGCAAAAACCAAAAATATTGAGTATGTTCACAATGTATTAAAACAGATATACCCAAAAGACGAAAACAGAGAACAAATATTTAGAGTGATTGGATGTGCTTTTAGTGGTCAGATTGTAGATGAAAGGTTTTCTTTATTCTTATTGGGTAAATCTCAGGCGGGTAAATCTGTATTAATGAAGATGTTATCTTCAGCATTCACTAAATCGTATGTAATGGAATTTCAAAGCGATTTTTTTGATAGGGGAAGCAAAACAGTTAATAAAACTTTAAACCAATTTTTGAAATCTCCGAATATTCGTATTTCTTGGGTTAATGAACTTAAGAACTCAGCAGTTGATACATCTTTCTTTAAAAAATTCTGCGAGGGTGCTATGCAGACAACATCATTATATAAAGATGGTATTAACGATGTTAGACATAACAGTGTCGCAATTATTACCGCAAATGAACTACCGAACATGCATCAAGATACAGGCGTTAAATCTCGTATTAAAGCATTAAAACATTCATCATATTTTACAGAGACAAAAGCAGATATCGATGAGTCAAAAAATATTTATTATAGAGATAACCAACTAACACGAAAAATAGGAGAAGATAAAGGGATATTAGATGCGATTGTTCATATTGTTATTGATTATGCGAATAAATATCTCAATGGTATATATAATCTATCAGAATGGCCAGAAGATTTTGACAAAGCAAAAGATGAGATTGTAATGACAAATGACACATTCCAAGATTTTATAGATGGTCATTTAGTTATTACTGGAAACGATAAAGACCGAATTTCAAAAGATGGTATGTTAGAATTATTTCGCGATATTTACCCTAAAAAGCATATGTCACCTACAGTTTTATTGAGTGCCCTTAAAGATAAAGATTTGTTATATAGTTCTCAATACAGATATAAAAACGGTATTCGTGGCGTATATTATGGCGTAAGAGTAAAAGAATCAAAAGATGAAAATTTATCAAGATCTGTTAATTATCATGGGGTTAGTAGCACTGAACACAAAAAAGTATTACTTGAGAATGAACAAATAAAACAAGAAAATGAACAATTAAAACAACAACTCGAAGAATTAAAGAAACAACTCCAAGAACAGAATAATGTAGTAAAACAGACACCAAAAATAGTAAAGAAAAAAGGTAGTAAACCAAAAAAAGAAAAAACGTTAAGCAAAGAAGAACAGGATATACATGATGCTTTTAATTTATTGTAATTTAATTATCTATATATTACATATATATATAATGTCTGGAATAAATTTTTATTGTTGTAAATATTGTAAAGTATTAATAGATTCACAATATAAAGAAAATTATAAACATTTAAAAAAAGATAAAACAGATTTTATTGTTATATGTAAAAAATGTGTTAGGAAACACAAAAACAATGATGATATTCATATAGACTTTTATACAAAAGGTCGTCACATGTATATTAATGATAAATTATTAGAAAAATACAATCATATAGACATTCTTAAGAATACAGACCCCAAAGCAAGAGTTTATATTAAATGTTTAACCTGTGATAAAAAATTAAAATCATGTAGAAATCAATTATATACACATTTACTTTCACATACAAAAAGAAAACATAATGTTAACAATAGTTAATTATAATATAACTGGATAAACTATTACCTATAATACCATTACCTACAACATATTCTATTAATCCTCTATACATATAAACTTTGATTACTTTATTAAAAGTTATAGAACAATAACAATGTGATATTAACCTTCCGACCATTCCATTAATTAATTTATAATTTATATTCATAATAATATACATTCATATATTAATTTTTATTATATGTAAGTTTAGCTTGTTTTAAGCAGTCAATATATTTAACATCTGGATGTTCTTTCCTGTATTCTTGAACATGTTTCATCCATTTATTTTTCTCTTTTGCTTTAGGTTTCTTGGGTTTCTTGGGTTTTGGTGATGGTGGTGCTACAAGTTTCTTATATTCTTCAATATCAATTTCACTATCTGACATTATTATATATTATTACTATATATAATATTTTATGGTACTGAACCATATAATACACTAGTTTGTATAAATGGATTTGTGCCAGTATTTTCAGTCATTTCACTATATGGACTGTTAAACGGTGCAAACTGGGTATCGTCATGTATCATATAATTTAATCTTGTCTGTTTAGGTTCTGCTGGTTCTACAAATGATCTTCTAAATTGCTTTTTAATTCTATCAGAAACTTTTGGCGGTAATTGTTTTACAAATTCATTTTCTTTTTCTATGACCATATTCTTCCAATCAAAATAACGAATAGCAAGTTCAGTATCATTTGCTTTATATAATGGATTATCACCATTACTATTATTACCTCCAACATTATCAGGATTTATAAAATCAAATTTAGCAAGATTATATTCATTTCTTGATAGTTGTTTTTCTGTAGGTTCAAGTATTTCATCATCAGGATATATAAATTGTGGTGAATATTTTCGCTTACCACCTTCAGAACGTTGTCCCGTTTGTTTGCCTGTGATTTTCTCTCTTGTTATAGTTAATGGTCTATTATCTATAACAGAAGATACTGGTTTAGTTGTTATAGGTTCTTCTCCCCCTCTTAATGCTTGAACCCCTGCAGCTATAGCGGCTGCACCTACTCCAACATTTTTTACTTGTTCTTTTGCCCTTGCTGCCTCTTCTCTGGTAAATCTAGGCATTTGTGATTCTTCCCTAAAATCTAAAACATCTTCAGAATCCGTAATTCTAATACCTCGACTATCTGTGAGCGGTTGTTTTCTTTCTGGTTCATCATCTGGTTCTTCTGGTTCTTCTGGTGTAGTATCAGTTTCATTACCAAAAAATCTGGCTAGATTTCTATAACCTCTTTGAATTAGGTTTTGTGATATATATAAAGGATTTGCGAAGGCATTACCTAATCTTTTTCTAACTGTTTGTCTATATCCTGATGCGGTTAATGCTACAACAGGAAATATTACACTAGATATATCCCTTATTGTATTTGTTACTCCGTTTTGTCTCATAAGATCGTAAATAACCCTAGAATATCTTAAATCTCCCGCTTCCCGTACAATTCTATCGCTTACGGATTCAAAATTATTGTATAATTGTGCTTTTTGTTCTGCCGCTGACATACTAGGAGACATTCCTTGAGCCAAGAGATTAGTAGTATTAGAAACATCATCAATAAATTCCGACGGTGTTTGGTCATTTTTTCTTTCAAGACCTATAGCACCTGATAAATTATTAGCGACATTTTTACTTCTTTTCAACGCCTGTGATTTTGATGTTATTCTTTTATACTGCTGTGCTGTCATGCCTAAATCATTCTCTCTCATTATTCTTGTAATCTCACCATTAATTTCTTTTCTTTCTTTTTCTTCTAATATTCCTGTATAAAAAGCGTTTATTTCATCTAACGAAAAACCACTTGCCTCTAATTCAAATCTTAATCGTCCTGTTACTTCCATTATTCTGTTATTTTTTTGCTCAAATGTTAAATCTTTAAAATTTAATTTTTCTATTTTCCCTTGTTCTAATTCCGCTTTTTTTTGTTCTAATTCCGCTTTTTTTTGTTCTAATTCCATTTTTTTTCGTTCTAGGTCTTTTTTCATTTCCTGTACTGTCTTTGCTTTCTTCTCATCTCGACTAGTATCAACGTTTGCACCCATGAGTGTTTCAACTGGTATAAATGATGTTTTAAGGTCTATTATATTTTCATCAGGCTCTTCTTCTTCTTCATCTGTTTCCTTTTGTTCTTGTGCTTCCTCTATTTTTTCTAGTAATGTCTGAACCTTTTCTTTTCCGATTGAGTCAAGTTTTTGGAGTTTCTCTTTTGCTTCTTTTAATTCTTTTGCCACTTTTTTTTGTTCCTCTGTTAGTCGTTTTCGTTTTAAGATACTCTCACCAGGAGTTATATCTCTCATTCTTTTTGATCCTCTGAGCTGTTCTTCCTTTTTTTCTTCTTCTGCTGCTTTTTTTGCTTCTTTCGCCGCCTTGTTTCTTGCTCTAGTTTCCAACATTTTTGCGATTGTTGCTTTCTTTCTGACTTTTGCTTTCTCTTGTGATTCTTTAATTCTTTCACGCAGATCATCATCCTCTTTCTTTTTAAATTCTTGTTGTTCCCTTAATTTTTGTTCTTGTTCGTCTTCTAGTCTCTTTCTTTCATCTTCTTCTTTCTCAATGGTTTCCCTATTTCTTTCAAGTAGTTCTCTCAAATAGTTTCTAGCCCCTTCGGGATTTGCAGATAAATATGCTGGAACATTAAATATAATACGTATATCTGGATGTCTATCCGCTTCTCTATTAATTTGTTCATTAGTTCCAGTTTCCCAAACTGGCGCCCTGGACCTCCATCGCGATATACTAACACTTTCATCATATTGTTTTAACACATCCAACATATATTCATATAATTTTGTTCTTCGTTCCCCGTTATTATAAAGCTCTTTATATTCATCACTATCCTCAAAAGACGGATTATATATTAAATTTTTATTACCTAATACTTTTTTTCTAAAATCTCGATATGTATCCCTAAAAATGTTTTTTGCAACTGATTCAGACATAATCACTATATATAATATAACTATATAAAAAAATAAGAAATATAATATATAAATCTATATTATATAATGTCGGGTAAATTAACTAATCAAGATATGATATTTCTGGCAAAATTGCCTTTATCAGATGAACAACTTACAGAACTTTTAAAATGGGCTAGTACATACGAAGAAGAAAAAGAAGAAGAAGAACCGAAAAGAACAAGCACAGAAGAAATTAAAAGTATTTTTAAATGTGATACAGAAGAAATTAAAGAATAGAATATTATTTGAATATATAATATTATGTATCATAATATGATATATAAAAGATTAATATTATTATACATAAAAATGTATCATAATATATTCTATATATAAATATAATTAATATTATTTTAATCACTGATAACACTTTGGTTGGCAAATATACGAACATTTCTCAAATGTTCCATCCAGTTATCAATACGACGAACAGTGCCAGCACCATTAACAATAGTATCACATTCGAGATCTACAATAAGTGCTCGTGAATTATTTACACTATAACCACTTAGATTATCAAGCGTAGATTTGTTATAACTAAATACAAGTACAGAATCGCGAATATTAGCATCATCATGGCTCATAGCTTTTAAACCTACGGAAGGATAGCAGGGGCGCTCATTGTCAGATACGGCAGATAAGGTATGATAATATAATTCAGATATTAAACCTGTATTTTTATTGTTAACACCACCAGTTGCACTAGTTACAACATAACCACTTACACGAATAGGAACATTTGGAATATAATCAGAACCAATATGTGAAGATACTGAAGTATAATCCATAGGAAGGGCACCAAGACTATCATCAGCAGCACTATTAACTTTTGCATTATCACGGCTTATAGTCCAAAGTCTCATACATTTAGAAGCAGCTTTTTTAATATCATAATTAAAAGAAGTTTGACCAGCAGACCCGCTTACCTGATTAGAATAAAAGTTAGAATACATAATATTTAAACCCTGAGTGGCAGCAAGTTCACCAATTCTACGGGCAAAAGCATCAGCGATAGTAGTAGCATCGAAGAGGATTTGCGGTTGTGTAATAGTGTAGGTGCCTGCAGCGCCTTCTCTAGCAGTATTACTCGATTCTAACTGGAGTTCAATGCGTAATCCTTCACACAACTGAGGCGGGAGGAGTTTAGATTGTGCAAAGATAGGGGCAAGGTATTTAAGCGGAATAGTATAGCGATAAGCAATACCAGAGCTAAGCGAATGAATATCACCGCCAACAAATCCAACAGACTGTGCTTCACTTACTGCCCAATCGTTGCTCTTAGTCCATTTAGCATGCTTAGCAGCAAGAACATTAAAGTTTTCAATTCTGTTTAATTCTTGCCCACCACGTGTTTTAACTCTAACAGTTTCGAAGAGATTTAAGGCAGAACCAGAACCAAAAGATCCTCCATCGCTAGGAGTAAAAAGGAAAGATAGATAAGAATCAGGGCCACAAACAAAAGCGGAACCAGTTTGAGAATCTAAAACCATGGTTTCATTCGGGTTGTACGTATTACGTTGGAAATAGTTGGTGACTCTGTGTCGTCTAGTAGAAACACTTAATTGAGCGGGGAATTCGTAAGCAAGTTGATTAACTCTCATGAGTCCTTCTTGCATATCTTGATTAACTTCAGTCATTATATATAATATTACTATATATAAAAATTTTATATTATTTTTATATATTAAATAATGTCAGAAAAAAAATATATTATTGTTTCTGATTCAGATGGTTATTCAGAAGATTATACTGATTTTGATAAAGAATTTAAAACCACAAATTGTTGTTATTGGTATTATTATTGTTTATGTTGTTGTTTATAATCTTGATTCTGCTAAAACTGCTTTTGACATTGGATTTACCCCTGATTTTGCTTGTAGTGTATTTACTATTCCCTTTACCACTTCATCTGCCAAAGCACTTTGTGGGGTGATTTGGTCGTTTCTATATAGTTGTGAAGCTCTATTACTAGATATAACATTATTCATCCCATCACTCGTAACGGTTTGAAATGCTGTTGCACCTGTTTTACTTTCTGCAAGTTTGCCATATAAATTACCTGAAAAATCATTGCCTAAACTGGTATGCTCCATGGCCATACTTTCGAAATCATTATTGAGATTGAATGTACCATTCCTAACAGCATTCTTAAAATTTATTTTATTTTGTATATAATTGTTCAATCTGTTTTCTTCTATTTCAAACGATTCATCTACAATTTGCCGCGGATCATATATATTAGTTCTTACTATATTTAATTTACTGTTGTTTGATTCTCTTGTAAATTCTTTACCGCTTGGAAGATTATTTGGCGGGTTAATCATTTCCCTTTGATTATTGATATTTTTTAATTGTTCAATATTCATATCTATATTATATATATATAAAATAATTTATATATCTATATTATAATGTTTTCATATATTTTTGGATACACAGAAGAAATAAAAGAAGTTTTAGATGATAATGTTGTCATTGAGATAAAAAAGTTATCAAAAGAAATCCAAACCGACGAAGATAAAGATTTAATGTATAAATCACACACTAAAAATTATGAATTAAATAAACAAATAAGAAGGATAGCCACTAAGATTAAACTTAATAAATGTGTGCCAAATGTTTATAAAGAAGATGATAGTCATCTAGACCAAAAAGTACCAGTAAAAAAAAGGGTATTAAAACATCATAAAAGAAATGATTCACTTGAATCTATATATGAAGTGGTTCAAAGGTTAGCGAACCATGAACAACTAGAAAAAGAAACGGATGATCAATTATTTTGTCTACATCAACCATCACCACCGATACAGATACCTAAAAAAAACAGGCGAAGGTAATATATAATATATAATATATAGAACATTATTTAGCGCTCACAATACCTTCAATAATTCTGTATATAGTGGAATCGATATATTGTGTTTCTATTTTAAACTTACTACCAAACTTAAACGTGAATGAATCCAATATAGTTACGCTTGTTCTGTCTGGATCTTGCTTAGCGTTTACATGATAAATAACTAAACTATCATCATTTAAATAATTAATACCATCATCAGCAAAATTAATACGAAAGGCCTTCGTTTTGTCTTTTCCATCATCTGTATAACTTAATACAGCACTAACTTTCATATCTAACGGATCTTTATCTATATATACATATATATATGATGGTTGTGCTATCGTGTCGCCTAGGTAAAAATTAGTAGCAGTAGATATAAGATTATTATCAACATCAATAATATCGACATTAATATCATTATAAAATACATCAGTAAAATCTGTAAGATAAATAATTTGATAATTACCATTTACTTTCTCTTCTTTTCCTACTATCAATGCTTTTCTTGATGGTTGGCCTGCTGGTGTTTGTCGTATATAATCACCTATTTGAGGGTCTGTAGTTGTGTCTAATCTACACTCTAAAGCAAATCTTTTAGATGAATCAAATATACCATTAACTTCAGGATTTGTATATATTATATTTGTCCATGTTGCTGAAGATATATCGTCACTTAGTCCATATATATTTCTTAATAATGGTGTGCTATCAATAATACCAGCATTGCTCGATATTTCAAATTTTTGCACACTTGGATGATTATATGTATTAATAGTATCGGAGTCTTGATATTTAATTAATGGAGCGACACCACCAGTTCTAATAAAAGTATTAGAACTTATTGTTGCCAGTTGTGTGATATTATTTTTATTAATATTTATACCTGTTTCTAAATTTCTAGGATGAAATATATTACCCGATATAGTTACAGCGTTTATGCCTGTTAATTGTGGTTCGCTAAAATATAATAATGAACCATCAGCGAAAGGATCTCGAGCGCCAGCAAATAAAACAACTTTATTATTGTTAAACTCTAAACTTAAACCGTCTTGGATTTCTAATCCTGACATGGTTAATCTACCTAGTTGCTCATTTGATACTAAATTAATATTAATACTCCCCGTAGCTTTGTTTTCTCCTTGTTTTAATATATTGACACGTCCAAAAGATAAATTTTGGTCATATACTAAAAAGTTATCATTCGATCCTTTAACCGTTTCCCCGTAGGAATCAAGACCGGACCCGAATAATATCTGACCTAGAAAGAATTGTCCATTCTCGCTATTATTAGATGTTTTAAATTTATATATTAATATACATCCTTGCCCTGTATTGTACAGTGGTGCTCCTACAATCAAAGTATCGGCATTATCATTTTTATTAAATTCTAAACTTGAGCCCATTGCAAATGATAAACCAGATATAATTGCATTTGTTAAAGATTCTGGATATTCTATTATCTGTGTTTTATTTTCTTTTATTGTTTGTGTTGCTACATCATAATAATATATATATACACCACCAGTTATAATATTATATACAGTGCCACCGCTCGTAATGCCTGATAACCGATCGGGTTCTGCTATTGCTATTCTTACTTCATTAAATGTTGAATTATATGAAATATCAACAACTTCGCCCCACGTTCCATAACTCTTTCTATCTGTTGGTTTTATTACTATTTCAGTATTAATAAAATCCGGATATATACTAACAGATTTATTGCCTAAATTATTTATACATACTAAATCTTTAGTTATAGATAAAGATGTACCAAAGTCAGATACATTAATGCCAGTATAGGTAAAATCTAATTGAAATGCACCAACGCCGCCGGGTTGTACATATAAATAACAGTTACTATTACCAACAGCAGCAACGGGCTCACCTACTAATACATATCTATTAGATGTGGCAGTATCAGTATAACATGCAAGACTCTCAGCAAATCTATTTAATGAAGCACTTGCTCCCACTTTACCGATAAATGTATAGTTAGTTGGAAAAGACGGATTTGCGCCTAATTGAAAAGCCGATATTTCAATAAATGTACCAAGTTGGTCTTCATGTCTATAATATAATAATCCAGTCTCAGAGCATACTGATGCAATACTCAACGATGATGACCCAGAACCATCAAAAGGAGCTTGTAGAAATGAATACGTGCCATCTCCTTGTTTTTCATATATATCTACATAATTCCGGCCTAACGTTGTATCAGGATAACCAACGAAAAAATGAGTGTCATTTAAAGAAGAATATGCACCCCATAAAGCGCCTGGCACACTTGGGTTTTGTAAGTATTGTCCCTTTGTGTCATAACCATTATCATCATCTACTGTAATTGTAGCAGGTACTACAACATTATTCCCTCTTGAATACATATTAACTCCTGTTAAGGTCCCTGAACCATTTGTAATAGCTTTTAATAGGACATCATTCCCACTACCTACAAACGTGTAAGGGTATCCATCAACGAAGTTATTAGCGGTAGATACAACAACATTATACCAATTATTAAACGCTCCCCCACCGTTCATAAAATTATTATTAATATTTAATGTTCCGTATCCTCTTACTTGTCCTAATCGGCGCGGACTAATAATATTAGTATTTAATAATCTAAATCTATATGCTTTCAATGTATCAATACAATCAAATAGTCCTTTACTGGTATTAGTAGGATCCCCAAAACCTGTATCATGTCCACCACCATTGAATATAGTAATGTTAGCTATAGTAATATTTCCTGTTCTAGAGTAGAACCCTGTAATATTTCTTGTTGATTCATCAAATGTTATTGTAACATTTTGATTGCCTTGGATCTCTGTTTTGTTTACCATATTAAAACCATACTCTAAAGTTATGTCCTCAGTAAAATACCAAGTGGTACCAGTAGGTATGAAATACCTAGTTTCGCCATCAATAAATAAGGGTGTTGGAAGATCCGAAATATTATTAATATATTTCAACTTTCCGGGATTTCCTACAAGGTTATCTACATATGATTTTGTTGCGGCGTCGGTATCTAATAAAGGAGTGCCTAAATTTAAAATACGTTGTAAACCCATTGTGACATAATTGCCAGTAATAGACAGGATAGATGTAGGATTTAGTTTTATTTGTAGTGGTGATCCTGGTTTTGCCCTCAATGATGTTATCTCGTTAATCTCAAAAGTACCACAACTTAAATTTGATGCCAGAGGGTTTTGTACAGCGTTATTATCAAAATATGATTTATTAACTGCATCACTTGTATCTACTGGCGCCGCTACGTTGGTTATTTTAAATGAATTCATATTTAAATTTTCATCAATTGGTTTTGCTATCGTGTTGTCATCTACATATTGTTTATTAACTGCATCATTATTACTTATCGCATTTCCTACGTCTGATATTAAATTACCTCCCATAAATATATTGCCTGTCATACTGCCGCCAGTTCTTGCCAAATATGTTTGATTAGCTTGTGATAAACTTATAGCATCATTAAGCTGTGTGGCCGTTCCGAGGTTTGATATTCTATAATTATTGGCATCAAGTAATTCTTGCAGCGGATTAAATACCCCCGTGGGTGGCCCTGGGGGCGTAGGACCTACTTTTTGTATATCTCCATCAACTGTCAGATCGCCTTCTATTAAGACATTGCCTACATGAACGTTATCCGTATTTCTTCCAAGTATATCCATCTTATATATATATATTATAGTAATCTAAAATATATATTATTTATATTAATTAATGTTTTTCTTTATCTTTATGTGTTCTGGTTGTTACATGACGATTTATATTTTTATATAGTAAATATATATTACAATCCTCGCATAGATATCTTTCAGTTGGTTCATACTCTTTTTTCTTTTTTTGCACTTTTAATTGATCCATCTCTTTCTTTAATTCTGGAAACGTTGGCAATTCTATTACATCACTTGTTATAATTATTTCCTTTTTAGTTTCTAAATGTTCTTTATTAACTTGTTTTTTATTTCTAGTTGATATTTTCTTTCTACGTGAAGACATTATATATTATATATTATAACTATATATAATAATTTACCAAAGATATTTATAACTGAAATAGCCTGGGGAATACATATCAGGTTTTAAAAATACTTCATGCCTCTTTCTATATAATGTTCTTCTCATTTTATCATTATGATCTTTATGACTATATAAACCCAAACCAGTTGTATCTTTGTATTGCTGAAAAGATTGGTCCCCGAAAGGTAGTGTTGCTGTTTGTCCTGTCTTCTTATTTTCAATAATAGCATCATATTTTTTTCCCTTAGTGTTTGATTTTTGAAATTTAACAAATTTATAATCTTTCATAGAATAATAACTTGGCATATAATATATTAAGAGAAATATAATTTTACTATTAGAGTCATATGCATATTTTGAATATCTAATAGTTTCCCCTGTGAATCTCTAAGTCTAATATCTATATTAGTTATATTTCTAGGTGATTCATATACAATTTCACTAACGGCTAAATCTTTTGGTAATAGTGTTGCGTATGCTCCAAAGGGTGCATCATTCAGTGGAACAGCGACTACCAAGTTGGTAAGACCTTTACCCGCATCAATACCATATGACGAAGACAAAGCTTTTGAATGAACATAAACTATTGGTAAACCTGATAAATTTACAATTCTTGGGAGTGATGTTTGTAAACCCACATTTACAACATCTTGATCGGGTATCATTCCAATTACTTCCGCAATAGTTGATTTATTTAATAGTATTATACCAGTTAAAGCCATATTTATCACAAGTTTATTTGTTATTGGATCAAGTGTTATTGTTGGGGTATTGCCTACAGTTACTAATGCTTGAATCTCGGTCTCCAATGCAGAAATTAACTGTGTTACGTTATATTGACCAACGGGTATAAATGCCTGTAATAATGGACCCGCAGGTGCTTCTTTAAATTCTAATATATTATTATCATCATTTATATTTGTATATACATTGGGAACAGTACATTCAACAATAACTAATCTGCTTATTCCTTGTAATAAGTATTTTTCTTGTGCTTGAATTTCAAAATCAGAATTACTTACACTTCCAACATCTTTATCTTTTGAGTTAATTACTAATAATTTAGGTAGTCCTGCCATTATATTATATATTATATATAGATAATTATTTTATATATATTATCTCTTAGTATTCTATAATATCTGTCATATTCTTTCTGTATCTTTCTTTAAATGGTAGTTGATTATTAATAAACATAAAAGTGTGTGGTTCATTGGTCGCGAATTTTAACATTTTTTCAAATTTCTTTTTAGAACAATTTGGAGGAGTATATTCTTCTATCATGTGTTCCATTTCTGATTGAGAACCAGGAAAAAAATACACGCCCGAAGCTTGAAGTCTACATGCTCTGGGCAATTTTGTCCACGACTGCCCACATACCCACGTAGATATATTTAAATGACGATTGCGAATAAACAGAGTAAGTATAGTTTTACTTCTTAAAAATTTCTGCTCGCTTTGAATATCATCTAATATTATTAATATTTTTGGAGATTTTGCAATTCCTTCTTTCTTTATAATATCTCTTTGTGTATCCAATATATTTGTCATACTTTTTTCATCAAATGTATCAAATAATCTTTTATCAGGTAAATCTAAATATTTGGGCAGATCGTCACATTTACAACTAGGTGAAAACATAAACACTAAATCAAAATAATCTTTGTAAAATTGTGGGCGTGTCATTAAATTTAATAATAAGTTAGATTTACCTGAACCTGATTTACCATTAAATATAATACTCGATGGATGTTTGCATATAACTCCATTTTTCATATTTGTAGTTATATTTATTTTTGATTTATTTGTTTTAAATGGTACAATCTCAAGACTTTCACTAGGATCAATTTTTTTATAATCAACATCATCTTTATCTTTTGGTTTTTTATTAAGTTCTTTATCTACCATCCGCGATAAATACTCTGTAGGATCGCCTAGGTCTCCAAATAAATTAAGGCCTTTAGTATCATCATTATCTATATTCATTTTAGTATCAAATTTTGAACCCCAAGCGTTCTCGTTCATCTTATATATATTATAGTATCATATTATATTTTCATACACATTTCTATATTCTTAGGTATATAAAAATCTTTATTTATTGGTTTTTGTTTGTAGTATTTATTTCTGTAAATTTCTGCTTTTTTTATTTTACAAATCTTACAGTCTCTATGTTTGTTTATAGGTCCAATATATTCTTCGTATGGTTTTATCTCATGGCAGGTATAACATTTTTTATATTTATAATCTTTATTTTCTGCTTTCTTTAAATAGTGAGTTCTATTATAATATTGTTTTCTATCTTTTAAACATAATGCGCATATCTTATCGGGTCCAATAAAACAGAATATACATGATTCCGGCATTATTAATATATATTTATACTATATATATTAATATATACTATATTTATATATAATCTTTTTTAAGTGTTTTTTTATTTAAA